>Ga0126342_10003443_pt1 | contig 26152 bp, 30 predicted proteins | sample Cyp1metagenome_FD_92528 | JGI IMG/M metagenome (GOLD analysis project Ga0126342, IMG submission 92528) | Coral microbial communities from Lord Howe Island, Old Settlement Bay, Australia - Cyphastrea 1 metagenome | ecosystem: Host-associated > Invertebrates > Cnidaria > Coral ...
AACAGAGCTGCCACGACGCTGCCGTAGTACAGCCAGATTACCACGGCGGAAGCTGACAAAAGGTCAGCTGCAACATGCACGAAGACCAAGCACCAAGACGGTGCAGCAGAGCAAATGGAAAAATGGGGTGGCTCAACCACCAACCAGTGCAGATTGCTCACCTCCAGAATCAGAGCAGCTACTACGGCACTTTCCCTGTGGATCCACATGACTTCTTAGATGGTACCAATGACACGTCAAATGCCCCCCTAAATGACACCCAAAACACTGCCTTAGAAGGTACTTGCATCCAAATAGATCCAAATAGGGCTTCATCATTACCCATTTCTGATCAGCAATCACTACTTAAGCAATTAATCCTGAATCATCAATCATTAATCCTGAACAAGCTGTTTCATCATTTCATGGTTTCCTGGCAGGACATTTTTCAGAACTGGGACCGTGATGGCAGTGGAGATATCTCAGTGGCGGAGCTGACCCGTGTGTTGAAACGGCTGTGCCTGGGACATTGAAATCTCCGGGAGATGGGTTGACCAGTGTCATCCGTGGCTGGCTTCGAACTATCCATGGAGGTTGACCCAGCTGGTGGACCCAGCCATGTTTGATTCGCAGATGGTCCCGTACAGAAAACATCAGAAAACTGGAGATCCCAAGAAAATGGAGATGGCGGAGCAATTCATATGGAAACCAGCTTTGGTTCCCGGAAATGATGTCAATCATCATCCATTTGAGGATACTTTTTGGAGATGTCCTCCTGCATATACATATTCTATGATATTCTATGAATACATATTCTATCAATGTGCTTTCCGCCGCTATACGCATAATACACACAAACCCTCCTGTAAACCAACATAGATGTGGAAAAATCCACCATTTGTAGATCATTTGGGGAAACGAGAGGTGTTCCGCATCTATCTTAGTTTCCCAGGGTAACATCCACCGCCAAGGAACCCGCAGTTTGACCAGGCAGCCTGCGAGAAGATGTGACCTGGACAAACAGCCGCGCCTGGGGTAGTGACAGTTACTCAGTTACTGTACTGGGGAATAATCCTCTCAAAACCATTGGGAATCATCCGCCACTGGATCAATATTGGCAGTTATCAAATGGGGAATCATCCTCAAAAATGAATAAACGTCGGCATTTATCATGATTTATCATCATCACATGTATCATTATTGGTCGTCGAAGTTTGTTCGTTTGAATATAGATGTGGGATTCTGTTTTGATGATGATTGAACAAGAAAAAATGACGTTTCAGATTTTTCGGGATGTGGCTTCTCAGCCAGCAACCAGTCACCAACAGACTCAGAAGAGAAAATTTCGACACTTGCTTCGGATATATCAATATATCTCATCCCCAAAATGGCTATTTGAACCATGATGATAATCCGATTTATGGGTGCACGATTTTCAGACAAATCACCTGTGGAAAAGCGATGATCGGTTGAGATGACGAGCCACCAGCCAGACTTTCACAGTGGCCCTGTCTCAAATAAGCACGGCCAGAAAATCCCGATTCTCAATTACACATATAATCCTGTGGTAATCAGATCTGACAATTGTAAATCCACCATTCATATGTACAATATATACATGGGTATTATATATATATCCATTTATACTGTAGTGGATTTTCGCATAAAAAGCCTCCACTGATAGGGACTTTCAATGGATTTCTCGAAATTTTCCTATGATTCTCCCATTAAAACCTCCATGTCGTGAAATACCCTGAAACATCTCCATGGCCAACTTAGTAGAGTACCATTTGCTAAAGATTTGCCATTGCTTCCGTCATGTTGCTTATATGAAGCTTCTATTTTCGCTGCAACTTGGGCATGTTGTAATTCTGGGAGCCCATCATGGCGCATTGCGTCTCAGGTTCACCAGTATGGATGTGAACATGGATGGGACCATCCAATACGATGAGTTCTTGGACTCTTGGAGCTGGCAGAGCTGGGTGCAGCAACCAGACAGATACTACACAGCGCATACCCACATACCCACGTACGTATATTGTATATATAATGCATTATGAATATGTGTATGTAGAGCTAAGTATGGGTATAGATACATGTATATATTAAACTATATTGAGCTATGTAGAGGTATAGATAATTACATGCATTTGGTATCGTAAAGGGTGTACGCATATACGCGTGGATGAAACGTAGCTTGATGTGTCCTTAAAATCATCTTGGCGATGGAGAGAGAGAGAGAGATATATATATAGAGAGATATATATATATATGGCAGACAATGCATTTAGGAGACCCGCAGCGCCACCCAAAACCTCCCAACAAGTTGTAGCCATCAAAGACAAAAGGGAAAGCCAGAAACTAGACACGCCTCTGCCTAGGTCCAAATTGAGGTTCGGCGTTTTTCCTTTTACTCGTACATACCATTTCGATATCCCCTTATTATGCTATAGTATATACCAGTTGTATACATAGTGGTACATCCGGTATTACACATAATTATACCAAATGCACGCACACATATATACTAACCTGGTACAAGCCCCTTGTGCCACTCATGGCGCGACTGCTGGAAAAGCTGTCGCCACGCCGAGAACTGGCTGCTCTCCCGTGAGTCCTATCAGGGCGCCAAGGCTGAGCGAAAGTCGTGGATCCACCCTTCGATATTTCTACATCATGTCAGTTTATATACCTCAGAATGCATGGTTAATAGCCATGGTTAGTTCACCTTTGACTGGTTTGTTTCTTACATTTAGATTTAGGCAGATCCTCCCCAACTAAAAGGGTGCTGATTGTTTGAAAAAAACACCTGATTAAGACGCCCAGTCTTCAGCTTCATTAAGGTGTTTGTTCCACCTGTGTTCCACCTATGTTCCAGCCAAAAATCCACCTTTAGCAGCAGCATCCCTCTCATCATCCATTGCCAGGCGGCCATCTTCATGGATCAACAGCGCAAGAGTCGTGACAAAGAAGCAGACACGGCGCGGAAGACGAAGCTCCGAGCCAAGTACGCCAGGCGCCCACGCCGCCTTCTGCAGCATGGGACGGTCGTTTTTTTTTGGCCGGGTGGCAGCCTGTTGAAATGAGTTGGAAATGGGAGGTGAACAGGATTGAAGAGGTTGAAACTGTGAAAGATTGGGAGTTTGATCATCAGAAAATGAGTTCAGCATAGTTCAGCAAAGTTCAACAATCAAAATGCAGGGCATTTGTTTGATGTGGAACTGATTTCGCTCACCTGGACCATCTCACCCGAAGGCTGGACAAGAACGGTGACGGCAAGTGACTTGACCCATCAGCAGGTTTCCTTTTGCGAACCATGGATGGTTTCCTGCGCCTTTTGCACGGTCTTCCATGGTTTCCGGGGGCATTCTCTAAACTACTCTAAACCACAATCCTGAAATTAGAAGCAGGATGAAGCAGGTGTTTTTGTTGCAACGAATTCTTGGCAGATGCCATTTTTTTGCTAAGCAATCATTATCACCAAGCTCAGCATGGCACCTTTTTTGTGACAGAGGTCGATGCCATGCCCGTAGTTGCCTTGATGACTGAACATTGCTACTGTTTGAACATGGTTGGCTTGGTTAGCTTACAAATCGTTAAGACAAAATATCTATGTCCTTTCACGCCTAGCCTGAAATAGTGATACAAACCCAGGCAACCGAGGTAATTGTAGACAGTTCCAATGCCCAGCATAAATCATCCCAAGTGTTTCACTTGTACCCACCTGCCATTATTGAATATATATGTATATATTATATATGCATATAATATATAATAGACACATATTTGTATCCCAAATGTTATGGTTCTTATTGATTTGATTACTCCTGGCACTGATCCAGCGGGCTTCAGGCTTGACTTTGTGGAAGTCTATGCTCCTTCGCCTGAAATTTTTGGCAAAGGATCTGCAGATTATACGCTGCAATCAAACATGGCAATGGGAAATCTCATGAAATCCCCTATACATGGCTGTTTCAACAGGGAAATCATCTATAAGTGAGGACATGTGAGGACTTCCTTAATTGCCACATTTGATTAGCGGTTGATATTTTTTCTTTGAACTGAGAGACGCCACAGGTCTGGAGATTTGGTTGTGATCACTCGATCTTTTCGCAGCGCGCCTGGGACCCTGGGCATCCCAGGAATTCTTGCAGAAGAGGTATCCAAATATGACTCTCCCGGACTTGCGGCACCTCGCTGAAAATGGGGACTGGGGACTCTGGGGACTGGTGAAGACCTGGAAACTGGGGATGATGTGGGGAATCTATGAACATCTATGAACATCTATGAACATCTTCAATGATTTCAGCGTGTCTTTGGAGAAATGGTGACATATATGGGAAAACTTGGCTGGCAAAGAGCGCCGATCTGCCCAGGTTTCTCTACAATTGCCACTCGTCAGGATTGGGGTGCCATGATGCAGGTCGTTGTCAGATCGGTTGCCTTTGCGTGATCTCTATATATATAATATATAATATACATATATATATATATATATATATATATCATTATATACCTGTGTGTGTGATTGTGTTTGTGTGAGGGTTTCTTACAATGGGTGATCCCCGAAACCATGGGTTTCAATATTAAAATGCTCTAATTTTGGATGATTTGGGGCCAGCCCCAGTCTAGGAAACCTCCGTGTATCTATATATATATATACATACATATATATATATATATATAAATAATACATTAATTTTGTAATACATATTGCATGTTTATGTTTGTGCGCACCTGCAAGTGCAGCAGCCCAAGAAAAACATTGGGCTACTACTATTAGCATTATATGAGAGGGGCCGGTGATTTTTTTCCATACGCATATAAATGTAGAAAATGGACAGCTAGAGTCAAGATGCCATCCAAATGATTGGAGAGTTGCCAGGGAAGGAACCACCGGCAGTTGCCAGTTTGGGAGACTGCCGGGTGGTCCACTTCCAAAGTATTCTTGACTGTTGGTTGTCTAAACAAATCTAGTTTTGTTGATCAAAGCCCAGTTGTTTTGTGTTGCCAACCAGAGTTACATCATCATAATACTATATGATACTATAATTTGCTACATCTCACTTAGGTTTCACGTTTTGCTCTTTCACATTCGCAGCCCTTCCCCAAGCTTTACGGCTCCCGAAGCTGCGAAGCTTCAGGTGCGGACAAGTCGCAGGATGGCATTTTGGACTTCTACGAGCTATTGGCAGCGCGGCATGGGTGGATTGTGGTTGCGACGGGTAAACGTTTGGAAAACCTCTGGGGAAACCCGTTCTTACGATGATCTACACATAGTGGATTTTCCGTGTGTAAACGTTTACTGGAGGGTAACTTTTTTGTGCTTTGAAATTGTCAGGGAAAGAGAGAACTACTGTAATTAATTACGAATTATGTCTAATTATAGTTTAGTTAATAGATTATAAATTTTTGGTAGACTATCTAAATCTGCTGGTGCATGTGCCGTGTGTTTTTGCTGCAAAAAACAGAAGTCTCCAATTAAACCCATAAAATCATCTAACATCACCATAAAAACTTGATGGTTGATCCTTATGAAATCCATATTTTCGACCGTATGTTCATCTAAAATCACCATAAAATCACCATAAAATCACGATAATCACCATAAAATCACCATAATCACCACAAAATCACCATAAAATCATCATTTAGACCTCCGGTCTGAGGACATGATGATGGTGTTGCCCAAGAAAGCAGCTGGAGATGCGGGAGCTCCCAAGGAACATCCGCCACTTGGACCTGGAAGACAACATCAATGGTGGATGATGCTTAACAAATGTTATAAGAATGGTTAGTGTGGGTTAATAATGGGGGATAGTGGTTAGATATGGATAATAATGGGTTAATGATGGTTATTTATGGTTACTAATGGGAATAATTCATGATGGTTAAAACCCATTATATGGATAATTAACCATGGTTAATGATTGATAATGGGTTAATGATGGTTATTTATGGTTAATAAATGTTAATAATGGTTAATATGGCTTGATTGTTTGTTTTTAATTGTGGGTTAATAATGGGGAATCATGGTTCATAGATTGTTTTTTAGGCTTAACTTCTGGTAATTGAGTGAAATCGATGGTTAATAACAGTTAATGATGGGGAAAAATGGTAGTGCACAAAACATGGATTGCTTGACAATGGGTAATTGGAATACCATCTTATTGCTCTGGCAAAAATGCTCTTTTGTAACATATTTACTTGCGAAAAAAAAAGAAGTGCAGCTCCATCGATTTGATAAACTACCAGAAGATAATCATATATAAACATGGTGATGCCACCATGTGTTCCACATGTAACTAGTAGAATTGATATAGCTGGTGATAATTTGAATCCACGTTTGGAAAATTTGGGAAATCTTTGAGGAATACCTAACATGAATAGGCACTACAGGTATAAATGCTAGTTTTGAGGCTGGACATGGACCCAATATTTGTATCTCTTCACGCAACCTCATGTCTAACCCACAAATCTAACTGGACATCTTCAGCCGGATCTTCTGAACATATAACTACGGCATGAAGTGGCTATTACCAACTGATTGACGGACAGCCATCGCTTGCTGTGAAAGGATCTCATGTCAACCATGGCTGGGTCGCCAGAGGTCTGAGCACAGTATGCGAAGAAACCATATTTCTTTCCGATGGTTGTACCCTCTAGTAATTTCACGTAGCTATAAAACATTAAAATGGACCATTTACTTCGACATGGTGATTTTCCATAGTTAAATAATCAGATGGCGTTTAGGATTTTTGAACACTTGGTTCAATGAGAAAATATGGATTCTCCACGGCACCAGGATGATGCCCATGGAGTTCAGATGGGCTCATATTTCAAACAGAACAAAATGATAAACTTCAGATCAATGGCTATGTAAGGGGATATACAGCCAAAATATTTCTTTATATGGTACTAAGGTACCTCCATTTTAGGATCCTGGAATTCCCATTGATCAGAGGGTCAACAAACCCCCAAGTTCAGTCCCTTTCATCAACAAGGATAGTTTGCGGTTGCTTTGAGGCAGGCCCAATCACCATTTGTCAATCATCCCATGGTTTGGGCCCCCAATTCATGATCCAAGACCCAACTAAATCAGCAGAGATAATGGTTGTTTAGGTGAAGCATGCCAAAATAGCCAGACTCTCAGGCTGGTGAATTATAGAAATTCAGTTTATATAAATCCGCTATAATTCATGTTCATTGCTTAAATTCATCTCAACTCCGCATTTGTTCTCCAAGATCCCCCAGCAATCCCATCCCCCTATTGTTTGACAATGAACAGCCCCATAATATGGTCTCAAAGAATCCCAAAGACTGGTAAATCCCTTACATCCACCATGGTTTCTAGGGAATCTTTGGAACCGGGGGGGTCCAAGGCTCTCGGCGGCCATCATGCGACAGGATGCCAGGCGGGGGTATCCTGTGTCAAAGGTGGCTGGAAAATCTTGGGAAGATGTGGGAACATATGGGAGAACCCACTATAAATGGAGGTTTCTAGCTCGAACGAAATGGCAGATGTTCCATGAAGCCACGTGTGATTACCGGAAGGTATTTCGACAATGGTGGATCGATTTGGGTTTTAACCCGGTAAATATTTGTAAGCATACATCACATAAAGACGGAAAATCAGACATGTAGAGCCATGGATGTCCATAGCTTTTTATTTGACTGGATGATCCTCTTGTGACTGAGACGTTGGCTCAGCCAGGGATGATATCAAGGAGGCCTTGGCAAAGGAGGAAAAAGATCAGAAGGAATGGATGGAGAAGCCCGGTTGGAATAGGGTGAATGGATGGTTGGAAAGTGGTTGGAGTATCTGATTGGGTGGAGAATCTGGGCAAATTGGCTCAAGAACTGAGATGAGTTTATGGGAAAACCCATTATTTAAAGGTGATCTTTAACATCATGGGAGTATATGTTGGAACAGGGGTTGGAGAATGGTGATGTCACCACCAGAAAGGGCGATTCTTAGGGTTGGAAAATTAGGGTTGTTGGTTTCCAGGATTCCTCGAATGATTGGATGGAGAATCCTGGTTCTTTCGATCAGGACTTGGATGGATGTGATTCCTGTCTGATTCCTGCCGCATGAAATGGAATGTTCATGAAAAAGTTGGCTGGGGTGGAATTCATCTCCCACCAAAACTTGTAGATGGGTCAACATCGAAAAGATGATGTCTATGGATGTCCTGTGGCTCGGGCTCATGTTGGGTTTCCACGGCCTGCCCAGGAAAGTTAATGATATGACTTCGAAGATGAAGGAGTTCAAGGATGATGAACGGAGGCCACCGTTCCACTGGTGAAATGGCGAAATGGCAGTGGCAACCCACCACGAACACTGTTGGTACCCTCTGGTAAACTCACATAACTATGGAAAATCACCATTTTTTTATAGATAAATCAACTATAAATTGCCATTGTCAATAGCTATGTTAAATTACCAGAGGGTAATATATGCATTTTGAAGGTTTCCCTTAAGTAGATCCCAAACTGGTAAAACAATCAAGCAAACAGACGTGGGTTTCCCATGGTTTCCCATGGTTTTGTTTCCCAGAGTTTTTCCAAAGTGTTCCACCTCCAAAGGGTGAAAAAAGTCTCCCTTTCCCGAGGCACAAGGAGTTTCGGGAGGCTCACAAGAAGGCAGTTTTTGGAGGGGAAGTCATGAATCTTGACTTAGAAAAGCCGCAATGGCCACAAGGTTGAATGCTGATCACGTGGCGGTATTGCGCATGTCCCAGTTCCAGTAGCCGCCAGTAGCCGCTATAGCTTCATATCACTGGGCCTCCCTCACCATCCAACCGTGAGCCTCCCCGAGAGTTGCCAGGTCATGCGCGAGCACTACGCCAAAACGGGTCAGCTCCAGTTCTGACAACTTCAACGGAGCCCGCGACAGAGATTGGGGCAAAAAGCTGGGGAAACCTTGGTGAAGGACGATGAGCATCGTGGAATAACCAGAGAAAACAATGAAATTCCAGATGGTTAAAACATGTTAAAACATGTCAAAACATGTTGAAACATGTTAAAACCCGCAAGAAGAAAGGGAACGAAATCAGACCAATGCAGATGTACCACTGCTAGGAATGGCGATACAGCAAGTCAACCAAACCGGAACGATATTGACTTTGAGAGTTGTAGTTTTTATTGGTATTTCTCGGAACCCCCTGACAAAACTGGCGGTTATTGGGGGGTTCCTGTTCTTGCATCATCAAATGCTGCATCCTTGGGTTTCGATCGGGTTGCAAAAGAAAGCCATCTAATGTACAAGCCTCCAATTTTGCTGGGTTTCTGCCGCCTGTTTCTAGTGAAAGTGGGGATAGTTTTTTTTACGCCAAGTCGAAATTTCCTGGCTGCCGTGCTTCGTTCCCGCGGCTAAGCCGTGGGAACGAAGGCTCTACGTTTCACCGCTTTGGTTCAGGGCCAAAAGACGCCCCATGGCAGGAGAGACATGCTCATACGAAACTCGCAAGGTCTGGAAGTCCATGAATGATATGAATGCATGTTGATACAGCTTCTTTGACCAGATGTGTCCTGACTTGGCTTCCGTGTCAAGCCAGGCCAGACCTCATGGGCATGTAAATTAACTCATCAGTTGCTTCCCGGATGCTCGAACGAGCAGCAATTCGGCAGCAAAAGGAAGTTTTCTGCCTGGGTTGGCTCATTCAGGAAGTCCATCAGCGAGCTGGCCCATTGTTTGATGTGCAATGGAGCCCTGCCAGATAGCCACTTTTGATGCTGATGGATGGCCGTTTACCCAGTGACTGTCAATAGGGGATCTGGGATGGGTTGCTTGGATCGTACAGCAGCCCACAGGTGGCCGGTTCCACCAATGTGAAGGTTGATCCAACATCATCCGCTTGTACCCAAGCACCACAGATTTCATGGAGGAAGATCATTAGGTTCCCAGTTTTGTATTTCATAATATATGCAGTTGGCTTATCAATGCTTATCATTATCAGATAGATAGGTTGATTGATTGATTGATTGGTAGATAGATTGATTGATAGATTGATAGATAGATTGGTTGATAGATTGATTGGTTGATAGATAGATTGATAGATAGATAGATTGATAGATAGATTGATTGATAGATTGATAGATAGAAAGATTGATTGATAGATTTATAGGTAGATAGATAGATTGATAGATAGATAGATAGATTATCCATTCGATTATATATACAACATTATATAACCCATAATAACTCACACATATAAATCAGATAATAACCATATATGGGGTTCACTTCCGAGATCTTTCCATCCCAACATGCCACAGTGAAGCCGGCTCAAGCTGGGCCTGCAATCATGGAGCATTTTGCAATGGACAATTTAAAGGTATCCAAATTTAGGGGGGAAAATCATGATGGGGGTTCGGCATGTTATGATATGCTATGCTTCAGCAATTCAGCATCTTATGTGTCAGCAATTCCTTGACATTATGCTTTGCAAATCCTCGGGCATGCACATATGTTCTGATTGAATTTTGTACGAACTTGTTGATTTGCAGTTTTCTATTTCGTCGGGCAAGCATCAGGAAACCAGATTCCCAGAAAGCATCATATGCATTCATATGCAGCTTCTGTAAACCACATGTATCCAAAAGTATCCACAATATTACTTTCCACTTATCCACTTGTCACTGTGCAGCCAGCATCCCCAACAACGTCCTGGAAGAGCTGTAAGATTTTGCGGACTTTGAAGCGCTCAATGAGAAGCACCATGACAGGCCGGGTCACAGTGCTGGCACGCCATGCCGGTGGGCCAAAGTTTAGCCTTTGGCAATCTTTGGCAGAACTTGAGCAGTCTCATTGTCATCAGGTTGATGAGTGGGATCATGTTTGATGATTTTCAGACACAGTGGGCTCCGAACACACTGTCAAGCAGTGAAACCCTGGGGGTTCATGCCACTGATATCCACTGATAGGAAGTATAGGTTCACCCCATTTACATCTGACTTACCCTCTGGTTATTTAACATAGCGATGGAAAATGGCCCATAAAAATAGATGGTTTACCTATTAAACATGGTGATGTTCCATGGCTATGTTAAATAACCAGATGCTAAACCCCCATTAAAATTCCCATTAAAAGCCATCACCCCATCGAATCTGGCAGGATGAAACATGGACCAACCTGGTGTTTTTTACTCACTGATCCCACTAGTCCAACATATCTTTCCGGCAGGCATCGGAGCTGCAACTCAAGCCCCTCACCCGGTGGTGATGGACGACGTGGAAGGACAGGATTGCGGGGCCGGGTGGTTTATCCCACTGAGTGTATACCCACTGGTAGTCACATGTGGCAGTGGGAAAGCCCATAAAAAAACTGATGGCTTTAGATGGTTTGAGTGGCAAAAGCATCTATAATTGGTGGACTTTCTATTCTATGCTTGATTACTGGAGGGTAAGTAGGTTATATCCCCGGTTATACGTGGAACAAATGGATAAGTAGGGTCAATCCAATTACAGCCCAGATTTTATTGTACTTACTAAGTGAGATGAGCCACCAAGTATGCTTCAGCAAACGGTCTGGGAATGAGTACTTGGGTTGTTCCCTTTGTGGGGTGAGATTTTGCCGCAACAATGACACCTGCGAGGGCCTTTAAAGCCATGGTCACACAGGTATAGTTTTGATGCATTGTTCTCCCGCAAAAATATCATGATATTGCTGGAAAATGTTGCATAATTCTCAGTGAGGTTTCAACCGTTTCGTTGATTTTCATTTTGCTGTTTCTAATCCCAAATTTGGTGATTCTCCGGTTGGCCAGCATATTTTGATCCTGGCAGGCTCATCGACCAGGCGGTGCATTTATATACTGTATCTCCATTTTGAATCTTGCTTGCCCATCACTAGCAGCATTTTAGCGCTTGATTGGGCTATAGCATGCTATAACCTATACTACATTATACTACCTATACCCGCATATTTGTCTTAGTAGCTGGCTGACACTAGAAATGCCAATCTTGGGTTATGCCTATTGACCCCATTCTTTGGGGATCGCCAGGAGCCTTCGAAGAAACGCCACGCGATCATCGGGACGAAGTCGATGTGGAGGAGGAAAGGTGTTTCCAACGATGAGGGCACAGCCAATAAGATGCTGGAGATACCATGGGGATCCATGGGGTAAATTTTCAGCTACGGAATATGGTCCATTTAGTTCGATGATTTGTGAATTTTCAACGTGGTGATGTTTCGCTAAGTCTTAAATTACGGGGTACCAGAGGTTTTTTCATTGATAGAAAGGGCCAACAAAGGCCAACAAACAGCCTAGCGCCCCAGCCTGTCATCGTTGCCATAGGACCTGTATCCTTACTGCATCGTTTGGACGCCCATCCCGGGATGCACCTGGTGCTTTCCCTTCATTGGCACCTCGGCTTGCGGGGCTTGCCTGGACCTGGATGTGAAAGTGGGAAACATGGAGCTATGGTATGCTATGGTCACTATAGCAGTGATCCTGGGTATAAGCAGAAAAGGGGGATAAGATTGGGATGATTAGGTGAAGCGGCTCGGGAATGGCTGGTTACCAGATTTTTTCTTGTTCAAGGCTTCGGAAGTGGCTTAGGACCCCCAAACAAGAAACTGGGATGTATTGGGATGTATTGGAGGCACCCCAGTTAATAACCATGACCCGCAAAGTGGCATTGGGCATTGGGCATTGGTATCTTTTCAGTAGGGTGTCATGGATCAGAACCCAGCTGGATCATCCCACATCCATCTGTGGACGACCTGGATGATATGACCAAAAACGATGCCAGCGTTTTTTGTTTTCACGGAGTTGGGGGTGTTCAATCGTCACCGTAAGTGATATCATAATAATATAATATATGGTGAATTATTGTAATGAATTAATCAGTGCACGTTTGCCCTGCAGCCCGTAGTAGTGCGCAGGCATTATAAGACCTCAAAATCATTGAGGTTGGAGCTTGTTATTTTGACGGTTTCAATGTCAAGGTGTCAGAATTTCATCTGAGAAAGCAATGGTTGAATCACTTGTAAGAGGGTTCGAACAAGGGGTTCAACCATTTGGGTGTTTTTTTCAGTGGTGTCTATCCAATAGCCATCAAACAATGGGAATTTGGAAAAACCATGACCTAATCAAATGTGCTGGCACCACGTCGTGGCACCTATTTCAGGTCACATGTGCATCGGCACAGCAGATGGCCAGGTGGAGGGGCTTGGTGATTTTTAAGGCTTTCCTGGACAATGGGAATTCATCGAACATCCACCAACAAATACGCAAAAACGGAGATGTATGTCACAGGAAAGGGTTGTAGGTCAAGAAATTTACCGGAAGAACGTGGGGATGTATGGTCATCACGCCACCTAAAGTGGAGTGTTTAACACTAGCGGTGATGGATATCGGTCAGGGCCCGGCAGCAAGCATTTGAAATCGGAAGCATGTTTAGAGTCCAGTTATCCACAAAATCGCTGGGTACTGTCCGCTATTCTTCCGGGATATTGCGGCCAGGATCGCCCAGGATATCAAAGATATCACCAGGAAAACTTGCACATTGTGCGGATATTCTTGAAACACTGGAATCCAACGATCGGAAAAGCTGGGCGAAACACGGTGAACACCCGTTCGAACCCGTGGCAGGTCATGGAATTTATGGGCTTTGGAGCCACCAAAGCACCTAAAGGCCCTGCTGAAAGATTCTGGTGTGAGATCCCTTTTGGACCACCAAAATCTGGGATATGTTCACCAGTTGGATCCATGTGCTGATCAGGGGGTAGGACATGGGTAGGCTGCACCTGCGGCCCCTAAGACGCCAGATAAGGATTTCAATAAGTAATTTTTGATTGAAAAAGCTTCCGCACACCGAAAGATCATCAAACATCTTTGTTGGCTTTGTATGGTTTTGTATGGTTTTGTATGGTTTTGTGTCTTGTTGGCATTTGGTGATGGGTAGCCGGCGGGTCTCCAACCACAAACCAGCCCCTCCCAAGGAAACATGGTACCATGTATCATGTGACAATGACATCTTAATCATGTATCATGTGACAATGACATGTACGGTTTTAATATGTTTTTATTTAATGTTAATGTGTTTAAAATTGTCTTGAACGCGTTGAATCGCAATCTTCCTCGCTGGAACCGTTTTTTGCTGGAAACCGTTTGTTGCTTCCCTTTCCGCCACGCTGAGGCGGCCTATCTTTTGGCCCCGTCTGTCGGTGACCAAAAAAATCGAGGGATGTGCTGTGTTGGTGGAGGCGGGTATCCAAACTTAAACCTCTTCTATCTTCTGTGATGTATGTGTGATGTTGTGTGTGTGGTGTTTTCATATGATTCAATTATAATTAATTGAAGTTAGTATTTCAAACGGTTCTGTACCATACTGTAGCATGACTGGATTCAGACATGCCAAAAACTGTGCCATATCTCTTGCTATACCCCCTTAGACCCCTCAATAACCATCAAAGATGCAATATATCGATACAGCACCTATTTGTATGCTCAAGCTTTGACCTACTCCAACTGCTATCCGACCCATGGGTTCTCATTTCGGAAATTACTGCATCATATAGTGCTCCTGGTTGGTGGTTTGGAACATTTGTTATTTTTCCATATATTGAGAAGAATCATCCCAACTGACGATTTCATATTTTTCAGAGGGGTAGGTATACCACCAACCAGTGCTCAGTGACATACGATGACGTATTACCGGGAGACTCATGTGCAGCCCAAGGCCGATATGTGCAGCTGAGAAAGGATCGAGTTCGCAGGGGAACGTCCTGCACTTGGATAGCGCATGCTGGGGCTACGACTGGAGTTGGCCTTGGGAGCGCATTGCCATTCCCAGGTTTGATGCTTAAGCCCTTATGGTCCACTGTTTATAACCTTCCATTCTCCATGAAGCACCATAAGCCCCCATAAATCACCATCAATTCTCCATAAGTCTACAAGTTCACCATAAATCCATATAATTCCATATAATATCATATAGTTAAATCCAACATCAAGGCCTCATTTTCCGAGTTTTCCTAGTTAAATCCTAGTTTCCGAGTTTTCCTCATAACCACCATGAAATCGCTATAGCCTCCCTGAAAAACCCACCTTTTTCACCCAGAATTTTGAACGACCCCCAGGTGGAACGAGGCCATCCACAAGGCCATGGCCCAAGCCACTGGACGCCCACACGGTGGCTGCATCTCCAACTGCAGCCTGGTGCAACGGCAGAAATGGGGAGGTGGCAGTGAAGATTTTCAATCAATGGATGTGTTTATTTCAGAAAATTTGGATTGCATATGGAATGTTATTTGATTTTTGGGAAGTTTAAGGGAATTCTAGGGAATTCTATATGGATGTTATTTGATTTTTTGTGATGTGTTTATTTCCGACAAGATACGGATGGAATTGGCGTTTCAGTGATATTTGTTCCATATTGGATTCAATGGAGTTGGATCCCCAAAAATGTTTGAGATCGTATTTAATATTACCCTCTGGTTGGTTATATAACATATCCATGGAAAATGGCCCATTTATAGATGGTTTACCTATTGAAAATGGTGATTTTCCATGGCTATGTTAAATAACCAGAGGGTAGATGGAAGGGATGAGTCGTCAAAACATGCGGGTGTGTAAGAAACAAACCATCTGGGGATGTAACTTGATAAACGAACAACAAATTGGATATCAACACAACATAGGGATGTAGCAGAACATGGGGGTCGGCATTCCAACAATCTTGATTGTTAAGCAACCATGATGAGTAAAGATTGCTCAAATTTCAGGGAAATTGATTTGGAACTTTTCGTTGGTCATTTCGATGGGGCAAAAAAATCATCTGGTTGGTGGTTTGGAACATTTGGATTATTTTTCCATAACATATGGGATGTCATCCTTCCCATTGACTCATATTTTTCAAGATGGTTATTGCACCACCAACCAGTCATCTTTGGGACTTAAGTTCTTCGATGACGCGAGTATGCGGGCTTTCCAAGTCCGGCTGGGTGGGTCAAGACTTGGACCCGAAGAGTTGTCATGACTTACCCGCTGGTACCCGTAATGACTAACAGTTTGCTATTGAAAATGGCCATAGACATAGTGAGTTGTCCCATGAAAAATGATGATTTTCCATAGTTATGTAAACGTTTACCAGAGGGTACTGCATACGTAGCATATATCATATTTATGAATTACCCGCTGGTTATTTAACATGGCTATGGAAAATGGCCCACATATAGATGGTTTTTGGTGATTTACCTATCAAAAATGGTGATTTTCCATGGCTACGTTAAATAACCAGAGGGTAATATATTTTATGTATATATATAATTATATATATAATTATATATATATAATTATATATATATAATTATATATATATATCTGTCTCTCTCTCTCTCTCTCTCTCCCCCAAAATTTACACACTGGTTGGTGTGTTTCTTAAAATATATTCATATTTTATGTTCCATCCCCCCTGGATGGTGATTCCATGTGATTCCTATTGATTTTCATAGTTTTGGCAGGGGGGTGAAGCACAAGATACCTAGGCTTTGGAAGACGAGTTTCCCAGGGGAAATTTGAGGTCACTCCTTCGTAGCGGATTGCCTGCACGAGATGAGGCCGGTACAGTAGGGAACGACCTTCTCAGTCCGCAAGTTGTGTGAGAAGATTTGGGGAATAATTGGGTAAGTAGGAGAGGACTTCAGGAAACATTCTTGGATCCAGAGGGCCTTGTTTCCCGGGTCGAAAATGTAATGGATTACAGGCTGCTTGGTGAGCTGTGTCTGTACAGGGAGACTGCGTGCTTTTTGCCAAAGCTTCAAGCCGATTCAAGCCGTTGAACATGAATAATTCAGAGTGCCTTCATGGCATTGCTGAAATATCACCATTTGAGCATCCCAATTTGATTTCTTCCCCGGCGTGAATTGCGGTTGGCACGCCTGTTCTACACAGGTACTGTGGCATTCCCTGCTGGAACTGGCTGTCGCTCCGGGGGGGATGCGGGTTGTCCCTACAATACCTGAATGGATGGGTGAAAAGACCCAAGCTCTGTTTTTCTAATGGCATCATATATTATTATATTGTATTATTATATCATTATATATTATTTTCATTTATTTTCTAATGGCCCGCAATGCTCACCAACATTTTTTTTTCGGCATCATGGATGCGACAATCCAAGATTTTGTGGATTCCTTTTGATTTGATCACTTAGTTTACACCTGTTCAAACTACCCTCTGGTTATTTAACATAGCCATGGAAAATGGCCCATTTATAGATGATTTTCCCATTAAAACCTCCATTTATAAGGGATTTTCCATGGCTATGTTAAATAACCAGGGGGTAATTATTTCCTATCCTCCGTAACCTTGGAAAGCTGATCATGAGGTAAACCCAGTAACAAGCAATCCTTAGTTAGGGTTTACTATTTGGTAATACCCCAAGTAATGCATGATCTAAAATGAACACGAAACGGTTGAGAACCCGGATGGTTTTATGGCATTGGCTTAGCCACATTCGTGTGCTCCTGTGGGGCTAGGATGGAAAGATGATGAAAGTGGGGTAGTACACCCCAAAACTGCATGCCATTAGTTGGAAAATGAAGCTAAACCATGGAAATGTCAGGATAACTACTTATTTTCAGACAAACTAATATACGTAGTAGCACACTGCGTGGCCAACTTTGAGAAAAAAAACGTGCTACAAATAGAATAATAGATTAGTTCACATGAGCACCCAGTGGTGCTTCATGCGACATTCAGGTCATACCTCTTGGCGGTTTGGGTCTTCATCTGCGTCCCATCCTCAGCAGGTCAGGGTGCATATCGAAAAATAGAGGATTTGGATTTGGACTTTCGAAAAAATGCCAGGTTACCCACCCAAAATATGTCTTTTTGATAATTTCCTGGAGTTGGTCACTATTGTTGGTGAATGGTGCTTGAACCATTCGTGGCCTTGAAGCTTTCATGACTGTGATGGCACTTTCGCCTTGCCACTGAGGGGCACTTCACCACTTGCCCTCGCACCACGGTCTGGGGCCTGCAGATGGCGTCGCAGCAGGGGGATTGTGATTTCTGCGGGCTTATGGATATCTATAAAATTATTTGCAACCATGTGCATGAATTGGTTGTGCTGTTTTTGCCTGTAGACCTATGCAGGGGTTCTCTGATTTGTTTGGGCCATTCTGCAACTAGGACCTAAGGATTTGTATGTCTTTGTAATATTATTAATTTCTTACTCAGGATGAAATTCCTCATTTATCCTCAATTCACTCTTGGGTTGAAGCCACCAACCAGACAAATGATGATCACGATGTATCCTAGTAAAAACAATGTTTTGAAAGGGTATCTACGGCTTGTTTCGCTGCGGCTGCCTGGCTCAAGGTAGCGTCAGGTACAGCAGCCTATCCGAAAGATACCGCTGAAGCGCATGGCTTTGCAAAGGGAAACTGCACAAAAATCAGTACCGTGGCTGTGTGAAGATGTTCACACCAATAGGCAGAATACTGTCCCCAGTATTTGGATGTGTTGTGTGTATTGCAAAAAGTTTTCACGTTCATTTCATCTCCCAATCTGATCCGAGTTCATTAGACCCTCACTCTTAATAAATCATCTATTTAAAACTTAGACTTTACCTCAGAGTTAGTAAGAAAGGGTATTCCCAGAATATTAAGCCTAATTATTCCCAGAATATGATCCCAGAATATCTGAGTTTATTCGGCACTTATTCTTACTATGATCATCTATCATCTATTATCATCTATTCAAAAGTTAGATGTGGCTTCTACCAGATAAGTTTCTGAAGTGACTGATATTATTTTAATCCCAGATATATATATAATATATATATATATATATATACATTAGTATCATCTATTTAAAATTACTATATAGTATCATCTATTATCTAATATTAATATATGTTAACCCTATATTAACATATATTAAGCCCAATAGTTTAATAGTAGATTTGGCAAGTCGCCATGGAGCTGGAAGTGGATGGCATCGCTGGACACCTCTGCACGGCATCATGGCCATGATTTTTGTGGTGTTTTTCGTTGGGTTTAACGGTTGAGCCCTCCAGTCAACAGACAAAAAGCTATGGAAAATCACGGAAAATCACAATTTGTCATAGGTAAATAGTAGAATCACATATAAATCAGCCGTTTTCCATAGCAAACTGTGAGAATCACCAGAGGGTAAGCATCAAAAATTAGTGACGCATCAAGATATTTGGGTCGATATGGGTGAATCTTGGTGCATGGCTTGAGCACAGCCAGGGATAGACCTAGAAATGGGTCGGGGATGGGTGCCCCATGGTGCCCCAAGATGCAGTGGTGTATCATCATTTCCACCATCAAAACGGCAATCTTGCATCATTTTGATTAATATATGGTTAATATACGGCTAATATATGGTTAATATATGGTTAATATGCGATTTTGGGTGACCTTCTATCCCCTATTTTTTGACAGACCCAGGATGACCCAGGTGGTTTGTTTGGGCTGTCATCATGCATGGCTAGTTACCTTTGCATGAGCAGTGAGCACATGATGTAGCAGCAATCATTACGTCCTGGGGATGCTGGTGGACACTTCACGCCAGTTGGCTAGTTACACTGGTTTCGTTTGAATAACCAGTCAATAAGCTCCAGTAAGGTGGTGGTCAATAAGATCACCCATTTGTCGTGTCATGTAATATCTTGACTAAATCATGCTATGTCATAGTGGATAATGTTGAATCATGTTGCAATACTAATGATAGTGTTTATTTAAAAAGACTATTCTATCTGTATATAATTATATATATATATCAAGTTAAACTCCTAAGTTTGCCCCTAGACACCTATGCCTCACATGCCACATGCAGCACTCGCGCCGTTGGAAAAACAAATCAGGTCACGATCGCGGAGGAGTGGACCGCAACTTGGCCCTGTTGGGATTCCAACTGCAATCAGGTAACGATCTGTTGATCGGTCATGATTAGCTATTATTGTGACTATAATGTTATAGTTTCATAGGTCATTAGCTATAGGGAACAATGTTGTCATATTACTATAGATGTTGATAAGATATGATAAGCAACTAATATTAGGTGGTTCCATTATTACGATTATAGTAATAGGTGTTGCTTCAATAACTAATGCGGTGGAATCGTCCCAGAAACCTTGAGCAGCTTGGCAGATCACGTCCGCTTGACATGTGGATATTTGTTGCTTCTCCTTGTCCCGGTTGTTCCTTCTCTTATGGTACATCCCTAGTCTTGTAATATTATTGTGCACATATATGTCCTATTCTATGCCTGTTTCGACATGTGTAAATATATACTACGTACATATATGCACATGGGACCCCATATGCTTTTTTTCAGAGAGAGAGAGGGAGGGAGTGTTATCCTGGTGTAGAACGTGGACATGTCAAAGACACCTCACTAAAGTCGGAAGATGTTTGAAATTTCATCCGTTTTACCGCGAGGTCCGCAACTTAAAGGAGGCCATTGAGCTCCAAAGCGGCATCCCTGCGGACCAGCAGCGCCTGGTGTTAGGCCAGGTCCAGGGTGGCCAAGGGGATGACGAGGCAGAATATAGGGAAAATGGAGAAAACAAAATGGAAAATCACGGAAAATATGAGGAAAACATATGAACAGCCAGTAAGTGGGAAAGTGGAAACTTGCAGAACAACATCTCGGAAAATCGGAAGCAAAAAATCAAAAAGGAGTAGGGACGACCATGGGATGGAGTTTGAAATGGGGCCAGTCATAAGCACCTACAGCAAGAGGTAGGATTTTTGGCTCCAGAGACCCCTGGAGAAAGCATGGAACCAAAGTAGCCACTTTGAAAAAGAACCTTGTCCTACAGAGCCTTTTTTTGGTGGCTGAATGGAACGTCGGTGTTCAATTCTATTTACCAGCTTTCACGGTCAAACCATTCTGGTTGACATTTAAATCCAGATGTTGACTAGTTTTGGTGGTTCAAGTAGTGGATGGTAAAATGTCCATGTTTGATGGCCAAAGCCACATGTTTGATGTTTAAATCATCATTCTGGGTGGGTATTTCCGCACTTTTTGATTGTAAAAAAGATCCTGGTTGAATCTTAGAAGTTAAAAGGTCCATAAATCTCCAATTTTCTTCCTGGTTCAACCCATTCACCCACCTCACACCTCCACTTCCAGGCTACCACGAACTCCAGGACGCCCAGGCTTTGGACTTGGGCGCCGGCCGTGTGACGCTGCTGAGGCGTACGCCTGAAGAGGTGCCGGTGATGGCAAATGGCTGGTCCTTGAAGATGGAGAAAGTCGCAAAGGATCATCAACTATGGAACATGTTTTCCACATCAGATATGGTAGCACATGATAGCACATGTCGAAATATCATAGAGTATGATTAATGGATATTCATGGTCACTATCAATGGGTGATGATCCCTTGGCTCATGCAGCTGCCAGATACTGGTTGAGTATTCCCCTACATACACCATACCATGGGTTGGGAAACTCCCCAAATTCACCTGAAATTGACCCAAGAAGGTTTTTATCATCCATTGTGATGAACTATCCCAAAGCGTTTGTGGATTGTTTCTGTCAACGATGTTAGATCCACAACAACTATATAACCATCCCCAATTTGTGGTTCCCCTAGGGAGCATACCTGCTTGGTTCACTTGCAATAGCCCCCAAACTGCTGATCATCGGGGATGCTTCATGGCATTTTGGAGCCCACAAAGGTGAAATTTCTTCAACGCCTGGGGACACTTGACTGCAACTAGTGTGTAGTTTTGGTATTGCTGTTTAGCTCCAGGTGCGACTAGCAAGGTGGGAAGGGAACATCTAATCAAGGGGAACTACCCCAAAATCACCTTATTTCAGGCTGGTGAATTCTCACAATTCCACGAAATGGAACGTGGTGGGGATGTACCACCTGTCCTTGATCTGCCCGAATTGACGCCAAGTTCGGGGATGAGATGAAGCATGATGAAGCGGCGCCGGTTCCCCCAGAATGGCAACTTTGATGGGGAGATTGAAGTATATGGTAATTACTATATGGTATGTATGGTAATTATATGGTAATATATGATATTTTATGGTAATAATATATGGGGTAATATCATGGCAACTTTAAGTCCATTGAATTTTTGGGGTGCCCTAGGTTCGGACAAACCCCAAAAAACGTTGAGAAGTTAAACTAGTTGAGCTCCAAAAAATTACGTACCGGACAATCCCAGATACTTCACTGCTGTTTATGTCACACAAGAATCTTCTATCCCCAATCAAGGTGCCCCCCAGCTATGCTTGTTGCTTTATGTTGCTTTACACCCTCATCGACCATGGTACATCTATGCCGTATACCTTTCCGCCCCCAGGACCTGCGCGGCAGAACGGGCGCCCACTCTGCTGCGGGCGGCGCCCGCGGCCTTGCGTGCGGAGCGGGAGGTGGAGATTTTCGCTGTCCGTTCTTGGATTTTTGTGGTAAACGCTTGGAAATTGGAATCTAGACCCATGATGGGATGAATTTTGCCACTAATTTATGGCAAAATTGGGATGCTCATTTTTTTCCAAATCAATGATTTAAGATCATGTAACCATGAAAAGCTGATGGCTAAGAAGCCCCGCCTGGATGTGAATCCCATTTCAACGCCTTCAGAACCGACTATATAATAACTAATAACCCATAACCCATAATTATGCAACCCGTGTAGAATTCATCGATCTAAGTGGTTTCTTTCAGCTGGTTATTTCCCACTTGCTGACTGATTGATTTAACCATCAAAAATGTGGAACTGCGAAGCAAACAACGAGTATATGTTCAATTTGATCACCATATTCTTCATCTTTTTTAAGAGACACCTCCGAATGACCTGGAGGGTTGAGAAATCTCAGATTCCTTCCCTCCATGCGACAAGAAATGTGTGGCATCCGCAATGTTTTTCAGGTTGGCTGCAAGTCTCCACCAGAAACCCCAAGGGTAGGCACAGACTTTGAGCCATGGTGCCTTGCACTCGCCCTGTTCACCTAACCTGGTATCACAGGAGATGGAAGTCAAGCGTAAGTCAACAAATAGATAAGAAGAGTCCAAAGGCTGGATTTGTCATCCAACAGCTCATTGGACTGAAGCCAAACAGAGCAAATTTTCAGAATATTTTGGGAAGGTTAGCAGAGAAGGGGCGCCCGGACTTGATCGTTGAAGCATTTGCTGAACAGATACGCAATCAGAGTTTCGCCCTGGACCACAGAGACTTTACAGCCGGAATTTTAGCTTGCGGAAGATCAAAGTTGTGGCAACATGCGTGCTGGCTCTTACACAAAATGCCTGAGGCAATGGTTGTGATGCCAACTGTCAGAAGCTACAACGCTGCCATCAGTGCTTGTGGATCGGGCGGCCAGTGGGAGCAGGCAGTGAATCTGTTTCAGGCAATGCCAAAAGCCAAAGTGATCCCAGATGTCATCAGCTACAACGCTGGCATCAGTGCTTGTGAAAAGGGCGGTCCGTGGGAGCAGGCATTGAATTTGTTCGAGGCTTTGCTGAAAGCCAAAGTGTTGCCAACGGTTGTCAGCTACGGTGCCGCCATCAGTGCTTGTGGAAAGGGCGGTCAGTGGGAGCAAGCAGTGAATCTGTTTGAAACCATGCTGAAAGCCGCTATGATGCCAACTGTCATCAGTTACAACGCCGCCATCAGTGCTTGTGAGAAGGGTGGCCAGTGGATGCATGCAGTGAATCTGTTTCAGGCAATGCCAAAAGCCAAAGTCATCGCAGATGTCATCAGCTATAGTGCTGCCATCAGTGCTTGTGAGAAGGGCAGTGGATGGGAGCAGGCATTGAACCTGTTCGAGGCAATGCCAAGAGCCAAAGTGATCTCAGATGTCATCAGCTTTAGTGCTGCCATCAGTGCTTGTGAGAAGGGCGGTGGGTGGGAGCAGGCATTAAGCCTGTTCGAGGCAATGCCAAGAGCCAGAGTTATTCCAGATGTGATCAGTTTTAACGCTGCAATCAGCGCTTGTGAGAAGGGTGGTCAGTGGGCGAAGGCATTGAGTCAGTTTGATGCAATGAGGAATGCCAAAGTCATCCCAGATGTCATTAGCTACAACGCTGGCATCAGTGCTTGTGAGAAAGACGGTCGGTGGGAGCAGGCACTGAATTTCTTCCAAGCAATGGCGAAAGCCAAAGTGATGCCAACGGTCATCAGCTACAACGCTGCCATCAGTGCTTGTGAGAAGGGCGGTCAGTGGGAGCAGGCGTTGAACCTGTTGGAGGCAATGCCTGAAGCAGAAGTGATCCCAGATGCAATCAGCTACGGCGCTGCCATTACTGCTTGTCAGAAGGGAAATCAATGGCAACAGGCATTGAATCTGTTCGAGGCAATGCCTGGTTCAAATGTTGCGCCGGATATTGCCACCTACAATGCCGTGCGGGAGTGCAAGGACATCCATAGCAACTCTCTTGGAATTCTCAGTTCTTCAAGATCCCAAGGTAGACCTTCATGACCACTGGGAGCAGCTCGACTCACACTGCATGGTGGTTGACCACATGTCACGGATCGCCTGGAAATGAGCAAAACGTTGGACTACATCGTGGTGCATGGCTGCGGCAAGCCTGGGAAACAATGGACATTCAAGCAGCTGCCCTGGATTTGTTCAAGCGCCTGAAATTGGACGCGGATCCTCAGTCAAAGCCAATCTTTTGCAACCCGTTAGTTTTTCCTCTTTGGGATGGGGTAGGCCAACATCTTCCTTTTTTTGATTCTGAGTCTCAGCAAGCAAGGAACAAGGGACGGATTGGACTGGCAAAATTTTGGGAAAGGTGACAGGAATGAGTCGCTTCGTGTCGTTTCACTCCAGCAGGCAGGCAGCAGGCAGTTGTCACAAAAGGGATATTTGACAACTATTTGACCATATTTTACCAATGTAAGTCCATCCAAATCCTGGTTTTGGCGGCCAGGCACCTCAGGTGTGGCCACGGATCTAAGTTGCCGTGGTTGTAGGAAGCCTTTCAAAGGTTGTTTTGGTACCCACCTCTCAGGATAATCCGGGGAGCTTTCAGGGCCAGACATAAACTGATTTAATGAGCAACAAATGAGGATTGAACAGATGAAAGTGCAATCGGGCATAGGGAGATAGCAGAACATGTTTGCATGGCGTAGTTACTGGTATGTGAAGAAACATACCAATCAGTCATTGAGAAGGATGGTCACCTAAGTAAACTTATACAACCACAGTAGGCTGCTACGACTTGGGCACCCTTCCCTAGGCTCATAACTTTGCGTCGTAGGCATTCAACAAATGCCGATATTCTGGCTCAGTGGCTGCTGGGTAAGCCCCACCCTGATGTAATTAGCATCGAGATGCATTGAGCTGGTATCCTCTAAAAATTCTTCCGGGAAGCGGTTCAGAATGCGTGGCTTCGTGGGGACGACCTAAAGCTGCGGTGGAGGGTTTGCTTTGAGCTATCTCTCATATTCTTATGTTATGTTGATTGATTTCGCTTGTATTTCAGTGTGTTTGTTTATTTATATTTATATGAATGAATATATATATATATATAATATATATATGTGTGTATGCATGCATGCATGCATGCATGGATGGATGGATGGATGGATGGATGGATGGATGGATGTAATGCAATGTAATGTAATGTAATGTAACGTAACGTAACGTAATGTAATGTAATGTAATGTTATGATCCCCCTTACCATTTCCACTACTAAAAGAGTGAACACGTGCTTGATATCATCTTCTGTTTCGTGGAGAATTCAAGCCAAAAAAATGGACCCGTGCACCAGTTTTTGTAGTAAAAGGGCGTGCACTGTATCTTGTAGCGGCGTTCCATTTGGCACTCAAAAATCGGAAATGCATTTTGTAGTGATTTATTTTGGGATGCGCTGTGTCGTACCGGAAACCCCAAAGCCCTCTTTTGCCGGTCATGCCCGGTTACATGAACATATAGCTTGGCTTGGACCCTCAGACCATTTTTGGCTCTTGACTCACGATTATTTCGTGGTAAGATGAGCCCCCAAAAAATCGGAAAAAAACAAATAATGTAGAGACTTTAAGACGGAAAAATGGGACAGACTTGGCTTCAAAACCCATCAATTGAATTTGAAGCTGTGCGCTCAGATCAATTTTGCTGCCCCATAGCTCTGACGATTGCAGTTCAAAATCTCTGTGCGGTGCTCTTGTCACATCTATTTTGGCGATTATATGCGATTACCAATCATAATTAATCTAAATCTA
>Ga0126342_10003444_pt1 | contig 26150 bp, 26 predicted proteins | sample Cyp1metagenome_FD_92528 | JGI IMG/M metagenome (GOLD analysis project Ga0126342, IMG submission 92528) | Coral microbial communities from Lord Howe Island, Old Settlement Bay, Australia - Cyphastrea 1 metagenome | ecosystem: Host-associated > Invertebrates > Cnidaria > Coral ...
GTTGCAGAACACGTCTGAATGTCACGAAGTGCCACGCCTGCCACGCGAAACGAAGCAACCAGACGTCTGAAACCTCCAAAAAGGACCACCTCTGTAAAACTTCCCATAGGCACGGCCATACGGACCTCGTACGAACGGTTGCGAACGGTTGCGAACGGTTGCGAACGGTTGCGGACGCGGACGCAACGTCGAGCGAACACACCCTCAACCCCCAGACCCCCAGAGTGAAACGGGAACCCTTGCTACGCATTCGGGAAAAATAGAAGCCCTATAAATCTATCAAAAATACAGGATTCAACAGCTAAACTATCTAAAATGCAGGTTTCAGCATAGGAAAATCATGATTTGACCATCCTTTGGGGGGTTTGGCCACCATGTCCGTTGCAACGTTGCAACGTGCAGTCCACCGTCATCATCCCAGAGGCGTTGGTGACAATGGAAATGGCTGCGATGAAGTGCAGCACTTGTCGCCAGATTCCTCAGCTGTTTTGGCGTTGGTGGCAATCGACAGGAACCACCACATGGATTGGTAATCTCAAAAAGAAATACCCCAAGATATGTATATATATATATATATATATTTACGGTAACTATATATATGTATATGAATAGATGCTGCTCTATGGGGAAACATGATACGAAATCATGGGATGGAACACATGTTGGTTGGTCATTTACGCTCATCGTCGCAATTTGGAGGTTTCCTACAATGGTGGTACCCCAAAAATTGATGGTTTGTAATGGAAAATCCTATTTAATTGGACGACTTGTAGCTACCCCCCGAAGAAAGCACCATTTTTCTTGGGAATGGAGACACTGCTGAAAACAGCAGCAGATCAACTGAATCTGGGCTGAGAAGCCAATGGAATTCATCCGCCGGGACATGGGTCGTTGATAGACTCGCGTCAGCTTAAAGGTGTCCGACTTCAGTTCAACCAAGTTGCCTGCGAAGAAAGTTGTGGGGTCATTGCCATCCTGAATCTACAAAACAGGTAGAGAATGGGCTATTTATTGTCTGGAGAAACTGATTTGGGAATGTTCACATCACATATCCACTGAACTCCTATCATTTTTTCTGGTTCCGACCCTTAACCCTGCGCTTGGATCATTGTTTTGGCTGCTTGTCACTTTCAATGACAAAACGTATCCATGTAGAAAACATCATGTGATAGACTCAGCAATACACCATCCCAAATCTAACTAGAAATGGGTTGTGTATAACCCTACTTGACATTGAAGCTGTTTTGTGTTAACCATACATTTGACACTAAGTACCCTTCATCAGGTCATGACTGTCAAGATGCTGACCACCGACATAGCCGCTGCCAATGGGAAGGCGGAGGCGAACAGGGTGACATAGCCAAACTCGATCACCTCCAGAAATGGCCAGTAGTGGCCAGCGATTGGATGATATAACATCTGATTGTCGGCAAATGTCAGCTGTCTAGGATCTTATTGGTTTCTTCAAACATAGGGCATTCAGGAGGGAACATGCTGAAAACTTTGGATTTTAGGGGTACTACATTTATGGACAAAACCATATCCTTGGTCTACTTTCAAATATCATGGATCGTGCATTCTCGCCACCACATGCAGCTTTGCAACCAAGCAACCATTTCGAGAAAGTCGTCAAACCTCAGCCCCCCGCAAATCATGGAATTGTTAGACCAACTCTGAGAGCAGGATTACATAGTCTATCTTAGTGGGAGACCACCGTTGGCTTGAGGTTCTACCATCGGCAATGATTCCAGCCATACTTGGCACAGTGGCTGAGACCCAAATCCGGGCCCAAGATGTTGATCCGCGGAAAATGGATCTGTCCACAACGAACGAATATTCAGGGGTCAAAGGCCAACACATGTCCCAACGAGAGATGAAGTCAACAAAATCTTCGCATGTTGAAACCATCATCCAAATGGGTCTCAACATGGAGGATACCTCAAACTTATTCAAAATTGCTATCAATTCATATGGACGCTGATGACTAACTTTGCTGGCTTTCCCATGGTTTCCGATCAGTTTCAGGTACCAAACCCAAACGGCGTGGCCCAGGCAAGGCACTGCTCATAATGAGGCTGGTCCAAGACTTCCAAAGCCTCCAGGAAGTGCGCTTGTTCGGACCTGCAACATGCCGATCGATTCTGCAGCTTGTATCGCCCATCCGACATGTTTCTTAGTGCAATCATCATATGTCACTGTACAGAATCATGAAGAGATACGATGATACACATGAATTGACGGGACAACGAAGTCAAACAATTAAAACATCCCCAATCGGCCACACCATTTCACTATCTCAATGAGGGCTGGATGACTTGACGCCGCAATGCCAACACAAAGTTGATAGGCTTGGAATAATGATATGCCGCACTTGGGTATAGCACTCAAATTTTTGGGGAGCCTTTCTTGTGCACTTCCTGCTGACCTCAAATACCACCGGAAGAACACTCTGTTTTAGCACTGGATCTATTCATTTTGGGGGCTCATTGTGGGGGATGGTATCAACAGCTAAAGGCATAGCTCAAAATCCACGTATGTTTGATGGTTACCTTGGAAGAGGTGATGTGAGGAACAACCCCAAAAAGTGCCCAGGGAAGACATAGGATTTAGCCAACATTAATATGGGGGTTTATAATAAGGATAGAATGGGATATATAACTTACATAACCTGTCTTTGATGTTCTGCGTCTGAAAATGGGGTCTACCAGGGGAAAATGATGATGAACATCGATGAACCATCACCCCAAAAGGGGATCTCGCGCGGTGCTGCTTTCTACTCCGTTTCACCAGTACTTCACTGCGAAGGGCCTCACCCTGTCTGCAGTGACAGCGCAAAGCTTGCGCAAATCAGCCAGGGCGGGTGTAGCTCCAGGTATGATTCAATTTAATATAAGTTTATGCCATCAATCTTTAGGCCAGCCATCCCAAAACGATGACAAATGACATTCACATATTCAGAAATAATCATCATTCCATTGCTTTGGGGACATTTCCATCATGAGAAAAGACACAGTCAAGACACAACTAGTTGACAATCAGATTGAACCTTAACTGGACTCACCCACCCACGACCGTTTGGACTGCCAGGGCGACTAGCGTGGCCGATCTGTGGTACCAACGGCTCAACTAATCCAACGACGATGATTAGGACTTATTAAGAGAGGGGTATCGAAGATCTACCAAGTTAAGACCTTGAATTAAATACTCGACAGGGACATCTATCATCTAAACTGAAATATATACATACATATAATATGTATATGTGTATATATATATACACTATATACACATTATATATACATATATACATATATCATATATCATATATCAGATATATATATGTATCTAAATTTTAAATGGATGCACTTTCTGGCACTTGAACCGGGATCTAAGGGGTACCAGTAGATTGATATACCGGCCACCCGGGAGTCCATGGGCGAGACTCTGTAGTGCATCTCTTGCGATGCACAAGATGCGGGCGTTGGCGCGGGGGTCTTCAAGATATGGGTAACCCCCACGGCACTTTCTGAACGTCAAAAACAATCATAGACACCATCCATTCATCACCATGCAGGTTTAAAAGCTGGAGAAACTACTTCAAATATTCAAGCAAAGTTTTTCCAAACAAACAAAGTGGATAAGTATATCAAGAGTGTGTGTTGTTTACTTTGGACTCTGGGGGAGTCCGCCCGTTTAGCATGCTGATAGTGAGATTGGGAACGTCTCAAAGAAACCACCTGACCGGCAGAGACACATCCCAAATTCTTTATCTCTCCATCGAGCATGTGCTAACTACATCTACAAGTTCAAGCACCAATCAAATTCCGAGGGAACTCCTCAACTCTCTTTTTGAGAATTGAACAGAACATCACGTGCAGCAAGCCCTTTAGCGACCCTGCTAGTCCTTTCGCTGTCATCTTTCGTCGAAGTATCGGATTCCGTCCACCTGACAAAGGGAGGTTTGTCTGGGTAGTGTACAAGAGCCTCAGAGATGGCCAGGCGTTCAAGTTGGTCCCCCAAAATGGAAGGTCCTACTAAGTACTAAGAAATGACCAACATTTGCGGTTTGTATGGTTTGTATGGTTGGAATTTTGACCCATCCCCAAATAGGTTCGAACTCTCATCAGCCCTGTGAATTCTCCCTTCCACATTGATCTCTTCAAATGAGTGTATTCCTTTTTTCCATCATGTGTAGATATACACTATGCCATGATGCCACAAAAGGCTTCAATACATGATTCTCCCTTGATTTCGAATTTCTCCCAACTAGTGGCCTTGTCACGCCCCCTGATCCAATCATTCACTATGAATCCATATCATATAATTCATGTGATTCTCCAGCACCAAATCTAACCCCCACCTGGAGTTTTGGTACACTCAGCAGTCCAGCTTGATGCGCGCCCACAAGGGCGAGTGATCCGCATAGCCACACTCTCTGGAGATGCCGTTGTGGGGAGGGAAGCCAGGCCAACAGCTGCCATCGCCCACGATCTCCGAGGACTCAACCTGCTCAACAGAAAAAAAGCCCTGTGGATCCACCAGCAATGGCCATTTTCATCGGGGAAACTGACGAAAAAATGGTGGAAACCCTGTGGGTGGATCCACCAGCCACACCTCTCCCACTTTCAAGGGACCAGTCCTGAGGCATCGCTTTGCAAAGGAGTTCAAAAACGCTGTAATGGTGGCCAAAAACACCAAAAACTACGCACAAATGGAGGTTTACTTGCCGATCAACATGGTGATTTAACAATCAGACATGGTTCATTTATCATCACTTAGCCAACAAAAATGTGGATTTGACCCTCTGGTAAACTAATAAAGCCATGGAACATTGCAATCTTTAGTAAGCAAATCCAAGATGGGTAATGTTTTGTGGCTATGTTACATTACCATAGGGTATTCGATGATTACTGCTGGGTTTCCATGAGTGACAAAGCTGGTTGAGTAATATCTATTGTATAATGAAATGTGGCAATGATAGTTGGGACATAATTATAAGCTCGCCACTGGATGCAAGATTGAACATACAAACTGCCAAAGTAAATGGAACATCACCATTTTCAATAGGTAAGTCCGGGTAAGTAAACATAAATCATCTACTTCTATCTTCCATCTATACCATCGACATGTTAAACTACCAGAAAGTATCAACATCCGCCCACTTTTCGGCTGTGAGGAGGTCTACTTGGTTTCTGCAAAATATGCATATATATATATATAGGAGGGAGTCAATATGTGGGCAATAGCTATGAGGCAAAACCCACTTATTAAGCGTATAATGTTTTAGAAATTAGTATTTAGTGCAAACCACATATATATATATATATATGTGGGACATCCCCACTACGTATAATATAATATAATATAATATAGTATAATATAATATAATGTAATATAATATAATATAATACAATATAATACAATATAATACAATATAATACAATAATATAATATAATATAATATATAATATAATATATAATATATAATATATAATATAATATAATATAATATAATATAATATATATATATATATACGTATATAATATGTGTACAGTATATATATATGGTATGGTATGGTATGGTATGGCATGGTATGGTATGGTATGTTCAATGTATCAATGTATGAAATATTATGAAATTATCAAATTATCAAATGTTATCAACAACTTGCTACATAACCCCCAGCCCCCCGCTGGGTAGTACCAGGGGTCTGACCCACCACCCTTCGTCTTATGAAGGACCCAAAGCTCAGGGCCTTGCCAAGCCAGGCGGCTGGATGAAGATGAAGTCGATGTCATGCTTGGCTGCCAAGTCCCTGCAGTGTTGTCTGGTTGGTGGTTGACCTACCCCTCTGAAAACTATGAAAGTCAGTTGGGATAATAATTCCCCATATATGGAAAAAAATAAAATTCATGTTCCAAACCACCAATCAGTTGTGTTGATGAAAACATACTCAGTTTCGCTGCCTGTCTTCCTTGAAACAACTAAAATGAACAATCATCCTGATCTGTAGCCACACTGTAGCCAATAGGTGCTTTAATTAAACAAGAACAATATAGTGATTTCACATGATTCATTGAACTACCATGATGTGCGGTTTACATACCCTCTGGTTATTTAACATAGCTATGAAAAATCACAATTTTTAATGGGAAAACTCACTATAAATGGCCATTTTCCATGGCTATGTTAAATAACCAGAGGGTATTTCCATTGAAAGCCATGCTAAGAGAGGGATTGAAAGCCAAACTGCCGAGGTGCCACTCCCAACCGGTGCGTTCGTTGAGTTCACGGCGCACACCTCTCCAATCCAAGGTATTGAAATCACCCAGGAAAATCCTGAGACGGCAGCTGATCTACTTGAGCAGTTTGGTAGGGATTACTCTCTACAAATTGTAAAAATAAATGTTTTTCAATCCATCCTGACCTTTTGATCATTTTCCAAATTGAAACTATTGATTTATGAAAATTATTTTGGATTAATGTGACCCGCTGGGCACATGGATCGATGGCTGCTTTGGTTACATGGGGTTGTTTTCCGCACGGTTGTTTAATCAGGGTCGCTATAATTCAATGGACCACATAAAAAAGTATCACATCCCACGGTTGTTTAATAGTCAGAATGGGCTATGCATGACAATCCCCAATAAATATGCTCGAATGCCTTAACAATTAATTGACAATAGTAATGTGGTAAACCCCATAATAAACCTACCCATTTACCACATTAAGTTTACCACATTCTTTTGAGTATCTCCATCCGTTCCATTGACATCATCATGGATTTTCCAGAAAAATATCTCACTACTATCCCCATATGACCACTATCCCCAATGGAATTTTGAATGGTTCAGGTGAAAAATATGTAATCCACTACATCATGGCAAAAGATGAATCTTATGGTTATCAATTAATGGCTATTATATGCTATTAATCATGGCTAATTGATCTTATCTTCACCAAATAAACCATATTAAGCCATATATAATCCACATTCATCCAATGGATAGGCTATATATATAATATAAGTCCACCCAACTGCCATATCCACCAGAGTTTCGATGGAGCATTGTAGGTCTCCGAGCAGACCTTCATTTCCTCCGCCGCAATGCGCACCGACTCCTTGGCAAATTTCACCTCGAGCGAAGCGTTCTTTTCGAGACCCTCGCGTGAAAGAATCGCTCGTGGGGATGTTTTGAGAGGCAGTTGATGTGTGGATGTGTGGACAGTTCTAGAAATTGATGGACATTTGATTGACATTTGATGGACATCATGGACATTTGAAATAGATTGAGAAGCTAAATTTATTGGATTTGACCTGACTCAACCAGATCGCAGATCGTTTTTTTTTTTCCGCGTCCACTGGGGATTCAGTGATTTGACCAACGATGAACAGAATGATACTCTGACTCTGAGGTAAAGTATAACATAGATATGCAAAAATCCATGATATGATATGACATGAAATGATATGATATATTATATATATATATATGTTGAAATTGTGTAAAGTTCCCAATCTGTGTTGCTTCTGTCAAGATGATCTGGTAATCGACAATAGCCTCATGTTTTGTCCGAATATGGATACTATTTCCGTGAGTCCACTAGTTTATCATTGTTATGTTTTCCATCTTTTTTGATTGTATACCCTAAAGTGAGGTATCAAAAGCCCTCACAAGAAGAGTCAAATCCCATTATTGATGGGCTTTTCTATCTTTTTTGGGGTATCCATTATCGAATCGGATTAGTCACCGGTTCAATCCAAATCATGTGGAATCCATATGAATCCTTATGTCAGCCGGTTCCATCCCTACTTGAGCTGGTTCAATCCCTATTTCAGCTATCTAAATCGCTATCCTAGGTTGGTTAAATCCATCTTTAAGTGCCTATCCGGCCTATCCCATCTCCTCCCTCCCTTGAAACAAAGCTGGCCGACGTTGTTGCCCTGCTGGATGGGGTGCAGGCCCCAGACGCACAACTTGGCGTTGCCCTTGAAGATCATGGCGCCGCAAACCCCGCGGTTCCCAGGAACTGTCAGCTCTTTGGACCACGCATGACCTGAATAAATATCAGGATGAAGCAGGGCGTTTTGTTCAAGGTGGAGCTTCAAAACTCAAGGGGGTTCTGGAAAAAAACGATGGTTTTTATAAACATATAATTATATATGTTTAATATATTGGACCACCGGAGGACTTTAAGGACAGATGGATTCATGACAAAAATGGGGGGGGGTCACCAACCGACATGACATGAGCAGCAAAAACATTGGGAAAGTAGTCAGAAAAACATGAAGAAATGGGGGATTTAGCTGTGCCAGGGTGAAATGGACGATGTGGAGGTGAATCTATTGATACTATATCTCAAGGGACCCAAGAAGAAAGGAATGGTGAAAAGTGAACATGTGAATGATTGTAAATGTGGATCTGAATTGACACCTAAAGGGACTCTGGAAGAAGTGTGATTAAGTTTAACTGGACAATATATATATATGTACATATCATATATATATATTATATATATGCCTTATTTCGAAGTTCAACTTCCAGGAAACGATATGTTGCCTGTTGCCCTGCCAAAAACGACACAAACCAACTATCTCCAAGTATGTCTTCCTGAGTTCCAGACCCCAGTCCGAGTTGTGAAAGTTATATCCACACCAATCCTTGGCTTTGCTGGGAAAATGTTCTGCCTATATCATCTCAGAGGACTCTCATCATTTCTGGATTTCTTGTGGATCATTTCAGCAGTAGGGAAACTTCCAGAAATTTCGCCTCAAACGCCAGGAATCATGTTTTTGTCTCCAAGTGTTGATGGAGGTGTAGCCGGAGGCCTCTGCGATGTCGTTCAACTTGTTGTTGGTTTCCTGAAGGTTGGCGATGTCGATCTCGTGCCCCTTCAACATGTCCTGGGCCAGGTGGAGCCTGGACATTTTCGTCAGGTTGTCTTCGCTTCTGTTCGTTCTAAAAAAATGCATTTTCTCTGAACATCGGGTATACCCCCAACTCAAAAAACCATCTCTGGTTGGTGGTGTAGCTACCCCTCCGAAAAAATGAGTCAGATTGGATCATCATCCCAACTCTTGGGGAAATAATGGAAAATTTTTAAAAGCCATGTTCTAAACCACCAACCAGTCATGTTCCCTACTACATTGGGTCATTAAAGTAGATTTCCGATGGCCTGGCCGCCATCCGCCTCCGCCCCTGGCGTTCCATGGATCAAGCGTCGCTCATGGCATTGAAGCGACTGTTCCCGAAGAAGACGTTCCAAGACCTGTTGGATCCACTGTCGCCATGGTACCCGGTAGATATGTGAAGACAACCACTATCTACATGTGCATATATATATATAATTATATATATATATATATAATTATATATATATATATATTGTAGATGATGTAGAATCACAACCCATTCTGCACATTTGACATATGTTGACATATGTATACATCAATTGAAGCAATTGTATTGTACCAAGTGATTTTTGCACATGTCACAGTGGAATGTATTACTACTCTTCTCATTTATAATGACCGTTCTTATTGGGATTTGTGTTCTTGTTGGTCTATTATGTATCGGTTTTCTCATTGTTGATCTAATATCAATCTGAATCTAATTAATGTATATATATAAATATATATATATATTGAACAGTGATTTGTATAAATAAATATAAATATAAATATAAATATATATATATATATATTGAATAACTCTATAGCAGTGGAGTCATGATGCCGGCTCCATCCTCCTGCCACTTACAGTCACCCATCGTCCACCCGTGGTCTGTGCTTTCCTCCCAGGGCGAGTTCCCACTGACAGTCAGACTATGCCCTGGTTTTTGGGCATCGAAAAAGCCAAGTCCAGAAATACTTCCACATACCGTCCCATAATATGGGTATGGATCAATACCCATTAATACCATTTCTAGGGGGATGAACATCCATTTACCAGCCATTTTGATGTTCTCCAGGGGTACAAGGTTTTGACACACTGCCATATGTTTCCTGCTTCAGCCCAGACACATGATGTTCAAATGAGTCGGAGTAGGACCAGTACCTCCTGAAAAGGGGCCACAACTCCTGGTAGAATCATGGTCATTATTGGTCAGAACCACCAAAATCGTTCATCCATTGAATATTGCTATGGGGTCTCCAAATTTGAAGAAACCTCAATGAATGGTGCATATTGCTGAATATTGTTAATTTGAACAAACCATCATTTTGAGTAGGCTTTTTCTCAACTATACATCGTATATACGTATATATATATATATAATATAATTGGGTATGGATCAACTAGTTTATGAATTTGACATGACCAAATTTGACTCATATACCCACGGATGCTTTATACCCCTTATCCACTGCACCACATCGCGCAAACCCATGTCTTCCTCATTTTTGTTGGTCAAATCCCATTTTGTTGATGGTCAAATCTTCATCTCTGTTTTGGTCAAATCATCGTTCTGACAAGATAACACCTATTAACATCTTGTAAAACCATGAATTTCCATATATTTCCATATATTTCCATCCACCTGCCCATGATTTTACCCACCATCCATGGATTTTCATCATTTCAACATACCTTTTCCATCCGTTGCCACATCCACCTGTGAACGACGTGGTGGGCCCCGTGGTGGTGCTCTCTGTTGAAGTGGTGGTGGTGCTCTCTGTGGTGGTGCTCTCTGTGACCCCCGTGGTGGAGGTACGGTCACGACACTCCTGGCCGCCATGTTCAGCAATGTTTCCAGAACTCCCACATAAATGGAGGTTTACCCTCTAGTAAATTAACATAGACCCTGGTAGATAGGGGTTGGAAGATTAGTTTCCTCTAAAAATTGGTGATTTTCAGGGCCTATGTTAATTTACCAGAGGGTATATTATAGCTGATTAAGTTATGGAGGTTCATTTCCCAGATAAATATAGATACAGTAAATGACACAAAGGGAAAATCTGGATTTACATCTGCAGCGAACTGGAACATCATCGGACTAAATGGATTTTTTTTCTCGATCAACGGTGACTTAAGCATCAAAAACAGGGATTTTACCGTGAAGAGTCGTGGTGAAATGGAATACTAATAGAAATAGAACTTAACATAATGGCACGCATTCTGGTAATGAAATTGAGGTATGGAAAAATCACCATGGACATAAACATAAAATATTACACATATATATAGGTAAATCATCTTATCAATGGACCGTTGTCCATAGCTCTGTTATTTTTCTCGGGTACTAAAAAATCAATGATGCTAAGTATGATTTTTAAATGCATATCTAAAATAATTATTTATATATATATATATATATTATATAATATATATATATATATAAATTATATATATATTATATATATATATATTATGTGACATGCAAACCAATGCAGATTTGTCATCTCTACGACCGAGCATTTTTGAAGCCTCCGCGTGTGCGGAATCTCCTGAGCCTCCTGGTCGGAGGTGCTCGAGGAGCCCGAACATCGTTGTCTCGTGCTGGACCAGCCTTCGTGGTGAAAATGGCGGCAACATGTGGATTCTTGGCGTCAAATGATGGGTAAATGGTGGGTAAAATGGATGGGTAAAATGTGGATAAATGTTGGTTGAATGTTGGGTAAAAGTTGGGTAAATGATGAGGAAACTGCAGGGTAAATGATGAGGAAACTGCAGGGTAAATGATGAGGAAACTGTTGGGTATATGATGGGTGCAGACGTACGTTTGCCGGCAACATCATACACTGTGATGGTGTGACGATGTCCAAGTATGAAGCCCACCATAGTGGGGTTCCTGTGATTTGTAACAAGTCGCTACACTGATGCTCCCCGAAGCTGGCAATGATGCTCAAAAGAACCAATGGTTTGAGTCAAACATGACAAGTCTTACAACCATTTGCTTTGGGATAAAACAACATGTTCAACGGTTTTTTATAAGTTTTGCTGGGCGCTTGACAGGCATCAACCGCACTCGCAAAGCCTTGATTTGGGGTTCTTCCCATCACTAGGGCCCAATCTGTGTGGCATCCCTTCCACATCCAGAAAATGTGGCGTTGACAAATCATGAAGTTCGTTGCAGTGAGTAGGTGCTTGACAACCGACAGCAGTTTCAAGCAGGAAACATGGGTGATATAATAAGATGATGTAACCATCTGCTGATGAGGATAACTGCTTCTTCACCATGATGTCGCATGATTGGCTTCCCGAATCAATGTATGGGATATTGTGGAATAGTCAAGAAAAACACTTGCGGTCACCAGGCTTATCATGAAAACTAGCATGCAAATTGGACCAAGAGGAAACATCCCAAACAACCCTCCATCCTCCGCACTGCACACCGTGGTGCCTTTGGGTGGTACACAGCCACAGTCGTCCGGCTCCGTTCGACGGCTGCAATCCGCACGGCACTCGTAGGACCAGCCACCCCAGCTCGCCTGCGCCAGAGGACAAGATGTGCCATGTTGTGGTGCGAAACATGGATGTATGAAAGTTCAAATAGCTGTTTAAACATGGTATATAACACTATACTAACTATACTAACATATTTATTTATATATATATATATATGCAAACTGTATTATGGATATATATATATATAATATCATGTGTATATATATATATGTATATCGGGGGCAGCAGCATCTCTTCAGAGTTGGCACCTTAGAATCGTTGATCTACCTTCTCCTGACTGTCTGCATGTCCAACTTGGATTTGAGACTGCAGTAAACTGGTGAAATGGATAATTTTTCAGTGAATGGGTTAACCAACACTGGAATGGTTAATGTTCTCCAGGTTTAAGAACAAGTTTCATTTCACCAACCATTCACCAGGTCTTTTTTCAGTCAATCTTTAGACTCCTAAAATTTCACCAGGTGAAATTTAAGTTGTTCTCCGGCCTGGTAGAAGGGCCCACAGCGCCTGGTCCCCGCACAGCAGTCGCGCGGAAACTTTGCGGCGGAGGAGTACTGCGGGTCATACGGATCTTCGCCCTCTGCGGCGCATTGCTCGTCCAGCTGAAGTTCTCCACCTCACGGGGAGAGCCGTTGTTCTGGTGCGCGTACTGATTTGGACTCACAAAACTGAGGAATTTGAGGAGTAAACAATGTTGATATATATATATATATTTATGTAATTTTGACATACAATCTGTCCCATCCTGGTCCAACTTCTTGACTGTTTTGGCGAATTTGAGAGGCAGGATTTCAGGGGCACTGGGACTTTTTGGGTGTTGAAATTTGATTGTTTTTTTTTTGAGTTGTTGAAATCTAGAGAACTTCCAGATCAATAGTTTCAGGATGCTTTCAAGATTGAGTGGATAGCAGCTATAGCATGGATGCCGCTAGTACTGGCATTCCCTTACAGCAAGACTCCAAAAGAGCTGACAGCAGCTAAATGATACCCCAATTTCATTATAAGCATGTTCAGACTTTAGAACCCTTATGTATCACAAAATCCCTTCATCGTCAGTTGTCATTTCATCTTCCCAACCTTGAGTCTTGCCGTGCTTCTTCACCCCCTGCAACAGCACCACGCCGCTATCCCGTTTCGTTCTCTTGACATCGCAGCTGCCATCGGCATCACATGTGGCAACTTCCGCCAGGCTAGGTACCAGTAGAAGCACGGCCGCCAGGCAAAACATGTGTGCCGTGACAAGCTATGGATCGGATGGACGTCGTTAGGTCGTGTGAAAATCTATGGCTGCGGGCAGGGAAGGGCTAGGTGAGCATAAGCTTGCAGTCGAAGTGCTGGAAATTTAGTGTTTTTTGGTGGTTTGGAAAAGGTGACAACCATCAGCAAAGCACCGGACGTTCTTCAGATTTCTTCAGTGTGAATCCCTCCATAATTCGACAATTCTGTTACACAACTGACTTCAAAGAATTACCGAATGGCCTTTGAATGGGTTACAAGAATATGGGTGTGTCTGAACACGGGGTGCATGTCGATCAGTTTCGTGGGGTTAAACCCCTATCGAAAGATTCTCCCAGCAGGGTAAGGGATTGCAAACAGAATGGCTATATTACCCTCTGGTAAACATCACCATAACTATGGGAAATCACCATTTGTCATGGGAAAATCCACTATTTCTATGATCATTTTCCATAGCTATGTAATAAATTACCGGAGGGTACTGTAACCCTTGGGGTTTCCTTATCACCCTCCAGGAAACGTGGCAGAAAAACCACCCTTGAATTTTCACCTTTCATCACCATTAGGATTCAATGGTGGGAGGTTTTCCAGCCACATTTATCACCATTTCCAGAGGGTAACCGCTTTATGGGGGATACAATCAACATCACTCACTAATTCAATGGATTGGTTTAAGGGAAAAATTACAGGAAACCATGGTTTTTACCATCAAATATAGGGTTTTCCTGTAATTTTTCCCATCATCCAATTCTGTGTCACTAAACCATCTGTCTTGACCATGGTACCTACGTGCCTTGGAAGGGCTATGGAGTTCCCACCAGTCGACCCGGTAAAAACCCCGCGCCCTTCGGGCCTTTTGAGTTCTGCAGCCTGCCATGCAATGAACTGGGAGAATGGAGATGAAACTGGATAGACATTAGGACAGACCAAGTAATGAATCAAATATGTGTTTTGTTTGTTGTGTTCCTTTTTTTTGGCGAAGAAGCAACTGCGTATGCTTATATATATATACACTATAATTAGATACATATGTGTATATAATATCCAATAAACATAAACATTATACTACGTATTAAAATATATGATTATATTATACACATATATTATGTACAACAGTTGGAATTCATATATTACTATCTAATTATCTGATAAGGGTATATACATATAATTTCAAATATATATATATATATACACACTCATACATATGTAGGTATATGTATTTATATAATTTCATACAATCATATATGTATAATTAAAACCACAATTATACATATACTTATAATATACATAGATATATAAATAATGCGAATAATGAGAATTACATGTACTCGAACATTCATGATTCTTGGATCATCATGGAAGGATGATCTCTGTAGCCAAGCACCAAGTCAGCTGTGCATGATCATCCCATTTCTATGGGTTGAACATTGGTGAAGATCACCATGGGTTCTTCCAGGACATATCTCTTAAATATCCCTCATGACATATCCACATTATAGTTGGTGAATGTTGGTCAAAGTTTGATTGTTGCTTGGTTCATTCCCATAGCTGACATCACCAATTCATGCAGATCTGCCTTCGACAAGGCCTTCCGCTTGCTGATTTGCTCAAGGACCTTTTGCAACTGCAGGTAGTGTCAAGATCTTGCAACACGTTACCTATTATAGTGGCATTTTCTATACAGTGACATGTGTTTCCAACCAACAACATGTTCATGTGCTTCTACTCATGGAAGAAACAGCAAACATATAAACTAAAATGATTGTCTGATCAATGACCCAAATATACAAACTGAGCCTTTGTACGAGCTGTGAAATGTTGAGGTCTCCACCAAGGGTAGGATGCTTTCCATAAAGACCTCCGGGACGTTTCTATCGCCCTCTGGAACTTGGTGGACTTCCTAAAATATCCATCCAAATATGGTATATATGTGGATTTGTATAGATTTGTAATGATTTATATAGGTTGATGTAGATAATTGATTATAATTGATTTATATAATGATACATAATATATATATATATAATATTACTGTAATTACATAGCGTTGCCCACTGTTGCCCACACTTGTCACCCAGATGTTGATGAACACATACCAAGCATGGATTTTAGTGAATGGAAATGGATGTGAGCAGTGGATTTTTAGAGTTGACTTGTCCAGTCTTCTCTTCGCAGATGTAGACAATAACGGACTGAGTCGATTAGGCTTGCCAGTTTGGGTTTTCCAAAGTGTTTCTCTATGTGCGTTTGTCTGAAAATAGATGAACATCCAATTTCAATAGATTATCATCATATTGTCCCCATCAAAAGTACCATTTCATCGCGTTCCCCAGTTTTCAGTGTGGATCCCGATGTGACTCTGCCCATCCCCAGCCCCAAGAAACTCGCCGCAGGCTGTCCACTCCATAGAGACAGAGCAATTCTTGGCGCAACTTTCGGATGTCCTCAGAGCGACGCCGTGGTCCCGGTGGTCGTACCATTCAGCGGGGAAAAAAACATATCTATGGTATAGATGGCCCATAGAAGTAGTGGATTTACCCATGCAAAAATGGTGATTTTCCAGTTCGCTATGTTTGTTTACCAGAGGGTACGAGCTTTGTGTTGCCAAAAAAATCGATGTACTTGAATATAGTTCTTTTTTTTGCATGTGCACTCCAGACCTGTTCATAGTTGGCCAAAAGGCCACAGATTGGCCTCGACCCCCAAAAAACCGAGGCCTGCTGAACGAAGCCCACGTAGAATAGAGAAATGTAGCAGTCGAAGGCTTCAAAGAGAAATCTGCCGCAGTCAAACCGGATGCGCATGTCTGGAATTTCTGGCAAATCTTTCAACACAAGAGGGAGTCAGTGATCATTTAGTGAACATTCTTAACGAAGTGGTGCTGAATTAGAAACTTCATTTAAGCAAGTGAATATTTTTGACACATGAATTCCCAGTGTTTTGCCCAGTGGTTGTGAAACGTGCCTCAGTGCTGCATCCGAGTTCTTAGAGATCATCGTAGGGCCCGCCTCTTGGCCATCAAAGAGCTCCGATGATGTTCCAAGCGCCTTAAAAGGGCATCGCCCCGTCATGGAAAGTATCAGAGAGTACATCACATGTAATTATATACATGTCGATTTTGCATGTATATGTACATGTATGTCTGTAAATATGTATATACATATACATACATGTTTACATGATATAATATAATGTATACTTAAAATATAATACAATATTTACATATATAATAGTAAAATGCAATATAACATAATAAAATCATATAACATACTATAATATACAGTAATCTGAGATATCATGATATGATATATCATAATGTAGTACATATATATATATATATATTATAATATAATACATATAATATAGAATATATAAACATAATATATGAAATATAAATATATAATATAAGTAATATATATATATATAGTATATAAATAATATATATATAATTTATAATAAGTGTAATATACAAAATATAATATAAAATATATAATATATGATATAAAATGTATAATATACAATATATAGAATATAGTATACAATGTGTAATAAATAATATATGATGACAAAATAATATCCAATGCAATATATATATATATATATTACTGTATATAATATTATATATATTATATATAATATAATATTTACAAAATCAAATTTGATATATAATATACAATATATCACATATAACATATAATCCAATGTATATATATATGAGATAATACAAAAGACATAACGAATAATAAAATACCTATTATAGTATAGTATAATAGAACATAACATAATATAATATAATAATATATCATAATAAAATAAAATACACAATAAGATAATATTATATCGTATATTGATAGTAATAGTAATAGTAATAGTAATAGTAAGAGTAAGAGCAAGATTAATAAGTAATAATAATGAACATAATACAAACATAATAGTAACTTTAAGTATACCAATAACAATAATAACTAATAACAACAATAATCAACATATCATATAATAATAATCCATACATAATAATTATTATTGATAATATTATACAGTCAAACAATATACATCGTATCTTGTGTAAACACAAAACCAGTTGATCCTTTCTTGACATCGCGGAATCATGTGAGGCTTGGTCTCCCATCCCACTACAGCCCCAGTGAGGGATCTGAAATGAATAAATTGACCACTGAAATCCACTGAACCAGGTTTTTTAGAGGAGTGTTTACTATTGGGGGCAGGTATTTTTTTGATGTGCAACATCACAGCCTCTTGTGATTGAAATCTCCTGACCCTCAACTGGCCGCCCCACTTGGCCCCCAAACTCGTGGTTCTCATTGTTGGTGAGCCATTCTGCCACGAAGCCATAAAACTTGTTGAGGTTCATGATTGCCTCACACAAGAGTAGTGCACTCCTGTTTTTTTACTGTTTTTCTGTGGTAAACTTAAATATTCTCCATCCAGAGAAATCAGAGGCACAGCTCTGGAAAAAGACTGAAGCATCCCTCCTTCACGTTGGGGAATGTTAATATCATCTCAGTCCTTGAACTATTTTGAAGTGAGAAGTGCAATTTTCAAAAGCAAAAAAAATCTGAACGAGGCACCAAAACATGCAATGCCACGGGGCCAAAGGCAATCAAGCCAAAGTACTCCTCAGTACAGATTTATACAGACTTCATCAGTTCTGTGGCTGTTCAATTGCTGATCAATTTTCCAAACAGGTACATGCCTTCCCGCATTGCAGAATGTTCACCCCGTGTCTGGCTGTGGCATCTGGGCATTTCGGCTTGTGCTGTCATCACCAAGATCCAAAACATTCCTGTCCGCTATTGTCCCAGTCAGAAGAGTTGGAGAATAGCTCAATCACTGGTTTATTAATCCAATAATCCATTGGTTTATTAATAAACCAGTTTTCAATTTTGAGTCTTCCTTTGAGCTGGCTCACGAGTACCATGGATCCCTTCCAATAAATACACAATCTGAAAATCTGAACTGGATATGACATGCACGCTATTAAAATGGCAAGCATAACCCGGTTGTTGAAACTACCCAACCAAGATTTACGAGTACCATGGATCAGGCTTTGGGAGAGTGAACAATCCACGAGATTCGAAGCACAGACCTGAACACCTGGATTGTTTCCGCCTAAATCAGGCTTGAGTCTTGAGCAAATAATGCAAACACGTGAAGCAGTTTGTTGAACCATCTTTAAACACATTTAAACCTTCTCTAAATTCCAATATCACAATCAACATCATTTATGAGAAAGTCATTTGCAGATCAATAACAACAAGCTACTGTTGATCTGTTGGTTGGATTCTCAGTCCATCATCATATTTAACATGATTTAAGTCTCATTTTCCCTATCAAGTACCATATCTACAGAGATTCATCCAGACTCCGTTTCAACGCGAAACGCGGGGCTTCGCGCCCAGCAGCCGTCTGATTTGGGTCGAAGAGGGCCCCACGATCCGCCAGTCGAGCGAGAGGAGCGATGTAGAAGACCTGGAAAGGTGGAGCCCATGGTGGGTGGTTTATGGATCCCGTTCATAATCCAATAATCCAATAATCCAATGGTTTATTAATAATCCAATAATCCATTGGTTTATTAATAATCCAATAATCCAAGAATCCATGAATAATTTTCATAATCCATGATTAATCCCATTCATAATCCCATTTTTCATAATCCCATTTTTCATAATCCTTTAATAATGGATCCCATTGATGCATTGTTGGTTGAAACATCGTTCATTCACAGGCGAGCGGTCGGCGAAATCTTGGCTGCGCATGTGCATCCCAGGACATCATGGTGATGAGTGGTTGGAACATCTTGGAGAAGTGGTTGGTGCCTGTTAAACCACTGACATGTTTTTTCTTAGTGGTTTAATGAACATCTTAATATTAATGTTCAGTGGTTTAAACATCTTAATATTCTTTAATTCACAAATCAGAACTAATGAATCTGGTTGGTGGTTGACCTACCGCTCTGAAAAATGATGGAGTTCGTCAGTTGGGATTATGACATTCCCAGCTGAATGGAAAGTCATAAAAATGGTTCCAAACCACCAACCAGGATTTGTTTATAGTGGCTTAATATTACTATTATTGTGTTTCCCACATTAACCATCATTAACTATCATCCCAGTAAAATGTTCCAGTAATTCAAAACCACCAACCAGAAATTCATCTGGACCATCTTCTCAAGTAAAGGGGGGAACATGAAAAGAATGAAGCCACCAACGAGAGAAGCGAGTTGTGGTTTCAGGCGAATAACACGCCGCGAATGATTTCCCTGACTGTGAAGGTTATGCACCCATGCTTACCCTCTGGCATCATCAAACATGGCAATTGAAAATTGTCTATAAATGCGTGTTTCATGGGGGAAATCCTCTTGAAAGGGTGGATTTTCCAGCTAACTTACTAGCCATGTTTGATTATCAGAGGGTATAATTTTGCTGCCGTCATCGATCCCCATCATTCCCTACCTGTTCAAAGGAGGTGACCGACTCTTCCATGTATCCCTGGAGGTTCAACGAGCAAATCATGACGCAAAACGAGATCCTCGTTTTGCGCCGCGACATCGATCGTCAAAGAGTCATGGGGAAAGCAACGTGTCGTAACCTCAAACTGGAACCCAGTTGTGACCTATGAAATTTCAGACCTCTATTTCTAGGTTAGGCCCAGTGCTAGTGCTGCATTTACTCAGGTAGGATCAGGTAGGATCAGGTAGGATCAGGTAGGATCAGGTAGGATCAAGGTCCGACCCATTGCAGGTCCCAAGGAAAGGCTGGTGCCCTGCGAAGCCAAGCATCCCAAGCATGACCGCAGTGACTAGGACCTGTGGCTGGACCCCCAAATGCCAACAACAGGACTTTGGGAAATGGCTCAACAAGGATGCAAGCAACCAAAATGGCAGAAGCAGCCAGTACTTGTGGATTTCATGTTGTTGATATGGTCGATATGGTTCATTCTGAAAAAATTGACCCCAAAACTCACTCATGTTAATGTTCCTGTGGATAGGCGATCAAATAAATGCAGGATTTGGAGATGCACCCCCGAACTTGATTTAGTTTTTTTTTTCCAACTATCCAACCTTATGTGTCACATTCCATGCACAATCAGAGGGCTTTCAACTCATGTGAGGAGAAAGCTTCAAAACATATTCATTTCCGAAAATTTAATGGGCCAGCAGAAACACTCTGAAACACTGCTGCCTAGCCTTAGCTGGAATCTCCAAGTGGACAAAAAACTGTTTTGTGCAGCCAAAGACAGGAAACAAACCCAAGAGTTCCTGTCTGTAGCAATGGCCCCCTGGGATTTCGATCTTGATCCGAGATACGGAAAGGACATATGCAGACAGGCGTTTGCTCTCAGGATAATACCTGCACAGGGCCATCACCGATCATCCATAGTGCCTCATTTCTCATCACCACAGGAATTAGATAACAAGAATAACGTAGGCCCGTAGGCATGGGTGGTTGAAAACCCTGGTACAGGCCTCACAGCAAAATATGTGGTAATTGTACTTATCGATGTTCATCCCTACATTTATGGAAACTCTACAGGTCTTGACCCATCCCCATGAAATAATCGTCCCAATTACCAGGGTTGCTCCCAACACCGCAAACGTGGCCATCATGTATCTCTCGCAAGTTGGACCATGATATCTGTTGGCTAAATCCCATATTCCAACTCAATATCCTCACGATCTCCATGGTTATTATCCATCAAGATTCATACCTAGATCCACCTTGTGGCTGAAATAAGTGCCGTTTCCAATTGTGGCTAAAATTTCGGCCGTCACCTCTGGAAAATGCCGTCATAAAAAATAAACGCCGTGGTCCGTGGCTCAGCAAAAATGCCGTCAATCAGATTGAGAGTGAACCATGATTTTCCAATCTATGTGTTGCATCCCGTTGAATTTTGTTTGAATGGTTGATATGTTTGTGGGCCCAAACTTCAGTGGCCACCATTTCATAGCCAGTGATGCCCATGATGCATGGGAGAGTAAAAAAGTGTTAATCCCAAACCTTTAGCCAAGACCCTTCAAGAGTTTGATTTCAAGACATTCAAAGCCCATGTAAAACAGAGTACGGGGATTTACGCCGTAAGTAATTACGCCAACGTGTTTTTTGGCATGTACGTACTTTTTTTGAAAAGTACTTTTTGAATTCTTAGTGGAAAGCATCATGGACTGCTAACAACCTTTTGCAGCAGGCTGTCACCGGTTTGACCAAACCACTTTAATAATTGACTTGAATTACGCTTGACCAAAATGATGGACGTGGAGAAATGAGCCAAAATCTTTGGCCAATGTGATGTCAGACCCCAACTAATGCATTCCAAGTTGAATTCCAAAAATGCCGTTGGAATAACAGAGAAATGCCGTAGCCAAACAATTTACGCCGTAGTACGGGTAAAGGCTACTTTCTGCTAAAAGTGCCCTGTTCAAGGTTCTAGGTATTCTTCTAATGAGAAAAAAAACAGATCACTAGGAAGTCCTGCCATCTTGGTACCCCGCCTCTCTGGCAATCCTGTGACTCGACTGGTACGAAGCTCCCCCACAAACTCTGAACGGTGCTCATCTGGCCTGCTGAGCTGACATGGGCCACTGGGGAAAATGATAGTAAACCCCAAAAGATATGGAACAGGTGGAAATTGCCATTATTTGACCGGGTTTCTACGCTTATACTTTTTGCACACTAGTTTGACTAGTTTTGAATGATAGTTCTCACATCAGAAATAAACCGATATACCCATGACTCACCATGATTTATGGTGGAGTCAGCCGGTCCGGTCGCTGTTAAAATAAACTCGGAATGAATGGTGTCTAATCTCATGATCTTGCAGCTATAAGTATACATGAAAGATACAAGACAAATCAAGAAAAGTTCATGTGTGAACTCAAAACGATGGAGTACTGTAACACCGAAGCCCTAAAAACATTGTTTTCATGTGTTTTCCATATAATAATTTCAAATAATATATAGTTTATATACTATATTTTACGCTCAGCTGATTGTCATGTTTCACACAACCAATCAAGGCCAAGGCGTTTCTTGGATATTCAAAAAACCCATGATCTGCGAAGTCTGTCAGCCTCTAACCCATAGGATCCATGGTGCTGGTATATATGCTAACATTGGGGGTATATTGATGGGATCCATGTTACCATATATAGCATACATGGATCCTATGGGTAATGGGTAATGTCAAATAAACCACCTATGATCTGCGATGGAAATGGAAATGGGTGATTGATCGTTTGCAAGAACTCGGCCCACAGAGGCTTGCCATCCCACCCCAGTCTCCCCAGCGAATCAGCGGTGTAGAAAACAGCAATTCTCACCGTAGCTGCAGGAACCCCGTTGGTAATCCCGACAAAGTCCGTCGCCTTTGCCCTTGCCTTTGCCTTTGTCGTGCATGCTGTAACTTCCCCGCGACTCATCAGTCAACATACCTAGGGGTTCCAGCTTCTTCGACGCAAAGCTGGCACATCGACACCACAGAATGATGGAGATGCGACCGTTCCCATCTTGCTCTTCGTCGGGTGCGTTGATCCCATGCTGCCTGATGTTCGCATCGCGGCCGAAGTAGAACAACGTTCCATTCCCCATAGGATCCATGTATGCTATATATGGTAACATTTACCATCAATATACCCCAAATGTTAGCATATATACCATACATGGATCCTATGGGTTCTTTTGAGGAACGTAGATCAACTCTCCTGTCTTGGCGAGAGAAGGAATGCCAATTCGCGAGGAGCACCGAAGGAGCTGCCAGTCAGATCCATCCCTAATGGACATACTTCCCCTTACCAGTGGATTGACACCTACTTAGATGGGCCATGGGATTAGTTGACTGATTAATTAGATTTAATTAGTGAGTCTAAAAACCCACTATATCCCAATTTTTTATCATCCAAATACTAACTAGTTAACTAACTTTGTGGCCCATTGAAGTAGGTATATCTCGTGTTTTCCTAGGAAAACCCATGGGTTTCCCAGAAATCCGTAGGGTGAACTGGGCCTGTACTCCACGCCATGCACGTTCCATCTCCACGCCGCTTCGGAGCAATGCCGATCCCAGCTGCGAAGGAAGGCCACGCCCCAAAAGATCACGAAGAGGGAATAGAAAGGCAAATACCTCAGCAATTTTTGATGGGGATTCAATAGGGATTTAATAGGGATTTAATAGGGACTTAATATGATTTAATGTGAAGTAATCATTTAAGCAGCATTTGTGGGAGGTTCAAACTATATAATTATTTGGGATTTGAATCGGGGCCTTAAGTAGCCAAATTGGGATGATGGATGTCAAGAAATCACTAATTGAGCAGTGTCCAAAAAGACATACAAAAAAAACAGTATCCCCAGTTGGTTGATTATTCGTGGCTTATATTCCCCAATATATTATATAATATTATATATCATATAATTATTGAGGATAATCATCAAGCAACCTGAAGAATGGGTATGGCTCAAAATTGCTCACACATGGTATTAAATGGCCGGTCATTTGTGATGATCAATTCATGTTCAAGGTCCACTTTGGCCTCATACCCAGATGTTCAAGGTCGCAAGCTCCGTAGGGAAGCCATGATTTGCCAAGAATCAAAACGAACTTGACCGTGAAGAATCAGGAAACAGCCAGCATACATACATAGGATACTAGGGATGTGGCCAACAATTTAGAGTATACGTGAATATATATATATATATCTGACCTTAGACAATTGAGATAATACAGATTGATCATGATGCCAAAGACATGAGTGATGATGATGACGATGACGATGAAAACATGTGATGATATGTGATGATCTTACACAAAACAGTGTCATATCCTCCACCCGCATCATTTTCGACGTGAATGGGCTTAATAATATACTATCCATTCTATACTTGGAAATAGAAAGAACTGGGGGCCTCTTCCTCCTAGACAGTTTAACCGATGAAATGCCATGCCTGCCAGCTTGGGGTTTGGCTGGATACTCTTCAGCTAGGATTGGTAAAGTCTTGGGGTACAATGTTACAACTAGGAGAAATAGAGAGGATATCCAATGTGCTTGAATCCTGATAAAGTCGTTGCCCTGCTGATCCAAAATGATAACTTCTTGTGCCTTCAATTTGTTTGCTTGATTCCTTTCTGTTGTTGCTATATATATATATATTACATATTATATTATTATATATATATATATATTATAATATAATATATAATATCATATATAAACGTTTTTACAGCATGTCCACCAGATATCATCTAGTTTGCTCAGAATGATCGTCAATCGTATGGATACGGATAAATCATGCTAAATCCTTTCTTTGCTGACAAGTTAAGTCCCCACTTTAGTTTTCTCTTGTTTGATTGATTATTTTCTCATTTATTCCAGTATAGTCCAGATATATTATATCAAGTCATGCAAGCCTCCGTGCTTTTTCTCGCGAGGGAGGTGATGTCCCTATTTTTACTGTTCACATTCAAGTTTGCATTCAGATAGCATCCCTTGTTAAACAAAACAAATATTAAGTAATTATTTGCTAGGGTCTCCATGTTCCATTGATTAAGTTCCCATTGTTTTGCTGGTAACGTGCCCACTGGTCTTCAAATCCCGTCCCCTCTCCCATACCGAAACCCAGTCACGGATCATCATCAACGGTAAATCCACACATGCGCCTGGGGCAGGAATGACAATTTCAAAAGTTACGGCTGTTCGGCTCAAAATCAGCCATAATGTCTTGTAAATGGAAAACTTGATATGAATTATATAATAAGTTGTGACTGGAACTAGAAATGTATAATTTATATTAATTTATGTTTTATTGTCAACTTATCATTGAACTGAAATGGATGATTTTTGACGACATGACATGGCATGACCAATTGTCGTCCCATCGGCTACTTCGACCCTGCGATGGATCCCGAATGATGTTTATGGATCTTTATGGATCCATGTGGTATCACATCGAAATGGGGCTAGTCTATCTACTCGAAATGGGTGTCCTACAAGATACAAGGGTACACGTGCACAGTGTATGTATCTCTCCAATAATCAATAAGTCCCCGAAGTTGCACTTTACCCAAACTCAGGAGGGTTTTCCCACTAAACCATCTTCTCGAGTTTTGAGTCATACCCATCACGTTGAAGCAACCCGCCTCACCACCGACCCTCCAACAACTACCAAGTCACATACGGAGGAAGCACAGCAACCCGACCACTGCAGGAGCCAAGAGCCAGAGAGTGAAGTGGTTCAGCCAGGCAAAATACAAGGCCTCACAAATGAGAACCGTCCGTGACCGTCCGTGCTAGGATTGCCCATCCCCTTCGAACTCAAGAGTAAGTATAGTCTCTAAGATTGCCAGCGCTGCGCCTCATATATGTGCATATTAGTTAACATAGACCCGGGCAAGCCGGCGGCGGAAGTTTCCCAAGAATAAATGACCTATAGTTCAAGGCCAGCCTGTCCCGAGCGTGTCCTTCCCTCGACAAGCGGTTTTTTTTTTCAGCGAGA
>Ga0126342_10003445_pt1 | contig 26148 bp, 14 predicted proteins | sample Cyp1metagenome_FD_92528 | JGI IMG/M metagenome (GOLD analysis project Ga0126342, IMG submission 92528) | Coral microbial communities from Lord Howe Island, Old Settlement Bay, Australia - Cyphastrea 1 metagenome | ecosystem: Host-associated > Invertebrates > Cnidaria > Coral ...
AATCACCTTAAATCAGCTCAACAAAATTCAACAAAGATCATCAAAGATCATCCATCAGTCGTCAATCCAGAATCATTAGCATTCATTCGCATCTATTTAATCTGTTTGTCGATGTTTGTTTGGGGGGTCACCCAAGTTCAGCCCTTCCACGCATGTCGTGTGTCCTTTTTGTACTTCATCAGTTTAAAAACGGTATGAAGGATGTACCTGCGAGCACAGGTTCACAACCCCCTCCCAAGCAGAAAAATGCCATACCTCACAAGCAAGCCACAGCTGCACTGCACACAGATGTTTTTTTGGCGCGTCCAAAAAATATCAAGACTTGGACTTGGAGATTCACATACAATCCCCGAATGTCTGTGATTTCTTCTCGTAAGGACCCAAACAGATCCCACTAAATTCTCCAGAATCGCACTTTTCATCAATCTTCATGAGCATGAGAATCAGGACGTAGAGCTCGAGAAAGTTCAGAACACTCGTTGATGAATTAGCAAGTCCCAGCTAAGGTATACATAACTATAAGCATAAATATATGCAATTTATGAGGACACCAAATCTTCAGCCACGCGTTTTTCCGAACCTCCGCCATGCAGGTAGAACCACCAGTAAGATGATGAAACAACCTGTTTGGAAGATATGACCCATGGCACGACACCAGGATGACCCGGGCAGGAAAATGTTGGAAATCCATGGAAATCACTGTCTTGAAAATGCATACCCTCTGGTAAACGTTAACAAAAAACGATGGAAAATCACCATTTTTAATGGGAAAACTCACTATAATTGGGGTATTTTCAATAGCTATGTTAAATTACCAGAGGGTAGCAGTAGCAAACAGTTTTGTCCCGGAACATCCCGGAACCACTTAACAGATGGAAGTATCTGAAGAGAAACGATCAGAAATGGGCAATGTCAACAGCTAGTTGCATGCTGGAGAAAACAATGTGTGTTTGTGCTAGGATTTTTCTGACATGACATCTGAGGGTCCCAAAACCACTACATCTCATTATTCTACCACCTCCTTGCGCTTTTCAATTGTATGCCGCGCAATTACGAAGCTTTACTTTCTGATTCCTGATACCCTCTGGTAGACTAACATAGCTATTGAAAATTGCTATTTATAGTTGGTTTACCCATTAAAAATGGTGCCTTTCCATAGTTTTTTGTATGTTTACCAAAGAGTAAATGATATAGGAACCCCCTTTGTGCTGGTCCACCCCAGCATTGCAAGCCAAGCTTCCAATCAACTTAGAGACCTTGGTCGCACCAGCATCACATACCAGCAGAACAATCTATGCTGGCAAGGTTTTTTGGATGGCAAATTGAAATGAGTCACATCTATCCGTACTTTCTTTTGACCCCAAAATCCCCAAACCAAGAATTAGATTGTACAAGAGAGTCTTATTCCATTTTTGGATAATTCGCCATGGTTATCGCACTTGCCAAACTATCGCACTTGCCAAACTGGGACTACTCTAAGAATAAACTTGGAGCATCATCCTATGTATTCAGTGGTTAATCACCCTGATCATCAATCCTCTAGGTGGCTTGCGCCATGGATAACCGGAATATATCCCCACCTATGATCCACACCAACGGGGACCACAAAGCACTGGCTAATCAACCAGATTCTATGAGAACACCCTCACTGTCCAGTAATCACATTAAGAATTTCCTGATTTGACCATTGGCCATTCTGATTTATTAAATTTACAAGTCTCAATTCCATGTACAACTGAGATATTTACCCTCTGGTAATTTAACATAGCTATTGAAAATGGTCATTTATTAGTTGTTTTTCCCATTAAAAATTGTGATTTTCCATCGTTTTTTGTATGTTTACCAGAGGGTACTTGGATTTTCACGAGTGGAACCACAAAAATCAAATTATTTGGTTTTTGGCACGGTTGTGAACCAGAGGGTAAACCATGGTAAAGCCACTTACTCCACCATATTAGTCAGTTGGGAAAGATTATCCCAAAAAAAATGATGGAAAAAAACTTAAGTCATGTTCCAAAATGTTCCAAATCACCAATCAGATTTTTTTCAACCCACTTACTCCACCATTTACGAAATGGGATGAGTTTCCTTCAGCTACTTCTCCCCACCAAAACCTGCCGTAAACCAGCGGCAAGTCGACGTCTTTCATGGCCGTGGGTGATGGAGACCACAGCTTCCTGGGAGCCGGGGACAAAAATCCTGGAGGATGGATCGTTTTTGACCAACCTGATGGGATAATATGGTTTAATATGGTTTAATATGGTTTAATGATGGGATGATTTGCTGGTTTAATGATGGGATGATTTGCTGGGATATTGATGGATATACCCTCTGGTAAAACTAACAGTTTGCGAACTTGAAAATGGCCCATTGAAATCGTTGATTTACCCATTAATAGCATGGTGATGTTCAATAGCTATGTTAAAATCATTTGTAAATCTGGTTCCATCATCATTTGATGACTAAAATGGAGTATGATAACAACTTCCTGGGGTATGGATTCCATATGTTGGAAAATTCCATAGTTGTTGACCAATCTGATGGAATATGATGAAATTATTTGGATAGTGTAACTTTGACCCCAAAAAAATGAGTAAATCTTTGATCAGAAAACTAGGAAATTGCTCGAATCATCTCTAATCATCCAAGAGTTTAAAACATGTTCCCCCTAGAATGGCCATACCTTGGGGTATCTCTGTTGTACAAACTCACCTGATAGGATATGGGTGAAATTCGCCAAAAACAACTCGGATAACGCCCAAATAAGCAACAGAGTATAGTGAATTAGGGAATTTGATATATCAAAAACAAGAACAAAGTCCTCGTCATTTGATTGGTTTAGTCGGGAACATCCGAAAAACCGGAAAGCCCCAGTCATTTGGTGGGAAAACCCATGGTGAAAACAGTTCAACCAAGGCATTGACAAAGGCGAATCAGTTGGGGGGGATCGGCCAGCTGACCCGGTCGAAACCATGGGAAACGATGGCCTTAAAAATATGACATCAGTTTGCAGTGGTGATAACTTCCAATTACCGGACATCAAAAAAATATGATCTATAAATCATGATAATTCTATATCAATGGAATGATTTACGGGATAGATAATATATGGTAAGCATACAAAAGACGATGGAAAGTCACCACTTTTAAGTTCGGTAAATCACCTATTTCAATGGGTCATTGTCCATAACAAACTGTAACAGATTACCGGAGGGTATTTCCATCAATATCCCAGTATTGTCCCATCATTATCCCAGCAAATCATCCCATCATTAAACCATATTAAACCGGTCACTTCCGGTGAAGATTTTTCCACCAACCATTTTTCCAAGAAGCTGTGCATCCATCCATGGTGGTCTCCCAGGTAAATCCCACCAAAATGCTAAGACCTGGCCGGCGCCGAAACGCTTCGTAAGGAAACGCTGAAACCAGGCCTGGGATTTCTCCGATTTCTCCGAAAACGTGATAGAAATTGTGGATGTATGAAATATGATGGATATACCAAGGAATGAATCTGTGTCTAATATGTATATAATAATATGTATATATATATATATATGTATTGCAAAAACAATATTGAGATTATGAAGATGTGTCCAAAAATTGGAGGTTCAACCAAGAAATAATTGGATTGTATCATTAGAAATGATCTAAAAATGGCTTGGCTACTCCAAGTCTATTGCCATGTTAATGGGGAACAGGAGGCGTGAAACCAACATGGCAAAATGATGATTTTGCGGAATGTCACCATGGATATATCGTCCTTCTGTCAGAAATAGGTCACGCTTTTACTCAGCACGTCTCTCAGTTTTCCACAGCACCTTCTGGCAGCAAGGGGTCAATGGTCAATTCTGACTCTTATGACCCAGTTAATGAGGTTGTGGTCAATAAATCTCAAAAACCTATGGGTTATAAGACTATTGACCACTCTCATATAGTCAATAGTGGTCAATATTGTTAATACTATTACTCTTATGACCCAGTCAACCCCTACTATTGACGCACTATTAACCCTCTTATTAATAATATTGTCAGTTCAACCCCTACTGACCCACTTCTTATGGGTTATACGTAGCACATTGTTATGGACTTCTTGACCACTCGTACGTGGACTTGAGCTCTTCGGGACCGGACCAACCACCCCGGCCTGTCACGATGTTTTTGACCTCAGATGCGATATCATGATATTCTGGAAGCTTTCTGGATATATCATGATATATCTATATAATTCTATATAGATATCATATGTATGTATACATATATATATATATATATATAATTATATAATATACATATGTATTAATTTATATATATAAACTCCACATCTTAGTGGTGACCATGACATATACACAGAGGATGATACATACTCAGCAAAGTTCGGGTTTCTTGTTGGTAGGATATACTGATATTACTCAACAAAAGATGGTGGTAATGATACCTCCCCGTCCAACACCCGCCAAAAAACTCCAGGTCGTTTCATTTTTGGAAGCAAACCAAGGTTAGAGTCTGCTCCAGAAGTGGATCTGTGCCAGAGAAACAACATGTCTCTGGCAAGTTTCTTTTCTTCAAACATCGCATGGAAACCAACAATTCGTCGCGTCGCGGAAATCGATCAAACCCCTAGTTTCTTAGTAACCCATATGCTCCATGGGGCTGGAATATGAATCCCAACATTTGCCCGAACAAAATCACCCAGTCATTGTAGGTTTTTATATACCAGCCCCATGGTGGATCATCCCATGTTATCCATTATAGGTTGTCCGATCAAGCACCTTCCATGGCTGACTCATGATCTTTTTCCTATATAAAAAAGCCAACAATTTCGTCCATCTACCCGAAAGAATCAGACAAACCCAAATCTCAGATTGTTGTTTATGGCAAGTATATGTTTATATCATCTTATATCAACAATGTCAACATGTTCAGCGATTTCAGAACCCAAATCTAAGATTTCATGGGATTTCAGATATCTTATATCATCTTATATCAACTTATCTCCCATCGAAATCCCACGGAAAATCACCTCCCCGAAATCCCCAGAAACTCCCAACATCTTTCCCAAAACAACGGGCCATCCATGGGTCCCAACATCTGGGCTCCCCAGGCAATTTTATGCGTCACACGTCGATCGTCTCCCGTGGCCGCATCCTGAGTTAAGGGCCCAAAATTCCATGGCTTTCCTGGGAAAAGGCCATCAAAATCACTGGTTTTTCGTAAAAACCATGGCTTCAAAGAAACTTCCCCTATAGAACTGCTGGTAGTTTTGGATGTTCCCTTCCCAATTTTTGTTTAGAAAGAAAAATTAGATGTTCAACTTCCCCAAAATCTCAAAGAAATCTCAAAGAAAAATTATTGAAACTACTTAAGTGCCATGAAAGATATGGAAAGTTTCAGTGATTTTGTCTCTCGATCCTTCAAGAATGGCGCCCCATTGCCTCGATCTGATCGAGCACGATGATCACTGAACCTGGCACAGGGCGGGGGGCCGAAAATCCCCAGGGAAAGCAATGGTTTCTTCGGGGAAATATCTGGTTGGTGGTATACATTGGTTGAGCCCTACCCCTCTGAAAAATGATGGAGTCAGTTGGGATGATGACATTCCCAAAATATATGGAAAGTCATTCAAAATTCCATGGTTCCAAACCACCAACCAGATATGGATGTGTCATGGGAATACCATGGAAATTTTACATACCAATAAGCATAATGGAGATACCAAGCCAAGAATTTACACGGTTTCCTGTAATTCGATTCTCTTCTCCGGTCAATTCTGGGAATCATAGCCCGACACCATGCAAAAAAAATTGTTGGTGTCAAGCGATACCCTGAGTTTGGAGGGTGACAACAGCTGTTTTTGAAACGAAATGGCAAAGCCCCCCCCAAAAAAAAAAATGACAAGAGCAGGGCCATCCAAAATTCCTGTTTTCAAATATCTGGTATCGTATCAGCAGTTCCTCCCATGCTGGATGCCCCTGGGTGCCCCTGGGTGCCCCTGGGTGCCCCTGGGTGCCCCTGGCATGCAAAGGCCGAGAGGAACAGGGACAGAATCAAACGACCTGGCAGCGGCAACCTCGACCAAAAAACCATAGGAAAATGGAGGTTTAGTGGGTTTACTATGGTTTTTTTGTAGGATTTAATATGGATGATTTGCTGGGATAATGATGGGATAAGACTGGGATATTCATGGATATACCCTCTGGTAAACGTTAACAAAAAACGATGGAAAATCACCATGCTATTAATGGGTAAATCCACTATTTCTATGGCCATTTTCAATAGCTATGTAACAAATTACCAGAGGGTATACCAAATGAGTCATGAAAAATACCATGGCTAGTTTTCAAAAACTCGTTCTGGCTTACAAGAATCCCCAATTAGCCAGCTAGTACAACTTCCTTTTTTGATACATTAACAGAGGTATTTTTAATGGCTCATCTAACTCGATCCATTATCCCATTATATCCCCATTCTTCTAGGTTCTATCCCATATATGTTCTATCTATAATAATCTAGTCCATCATGAATCCCATAAATATCCATAAATCCCAAAAATCCATATTCTTGTTGGTTTTGTCAGTTTTATCCCCTATATATTCTATAAATGTTCTATATTTCCCATATATTTCTCACAAATCCCCTATGTTGCTACTCAGCATCCATGGGCTTAGTCCGTTCATTCACCTTCAATGCTGAAAGGCGAAATGCGCAAGCGCACCAGCAGTGGCCATGACCTTAGCACTGGAAAAGGACACGATTCGGAAAATGGTAGGAAGGAACTAAGAGTAATTCCTGAAAAAGGTACAATGTGAGGCCCCCAAGATAGCGTTCAGTTGGTTTATAACTCCAATAACTATGGTTTATGGTATTTATAACTATAGTTACTGGGGCTTATAAACCAACTTATAACTGCGGGGCCTCACATTGTAGGCTTTTAGTACTATTGGCATAGTGTAGAATTTATTGTTCTTGTAGGATGCTTGTGGTTTCTAAGGAAAGGCTCAATTACTGTTTTAGTTGGATTTTAAAAATGTGTTCGATCTTTTTGGAGCGGTGCAGCTTGGCTGCACAAGCTACCAATGGCTCCGCTGTAAGCATGGAGGACACAGGCCTTTGATTTCTTCACCCACAACAAAAAACATACAAAAACTATGTTGGTGGACTGTCGGCCTTTTTCCTGCTTCCAATATCTTCAACAACCCTCTGGTAATGACTAACATAGCTATTGAAAATGGCCATAGAAATAGTTGATTTACCCATTAAACATGGTGATTTTCCATCGTTTTTTGTTAACGTTTACCAGAGGGAAATTCCGCCACAACACTGAGTCCCCATGCTCAAACATCCACCGGGAGGCGAAGAGCAAACACCAAGCGAAAGACATGGACAATGTACCTGCCATTGCGCGAACCCCAAAAAGGGAACAGTTGTGTTCACCCAATTGCCATTGCAGTGTTGACTCAACTTGGGTCTCATTCATTGAGTTTTTGCTGCCAATCGTGCCTTGGGCCCTGATGTTGCGAAGTAGAAAGCAACACTTTAAGATACCTCAAGTGTAAATACCAAGAGTCTTCAGGGGATTCAAAACCTAATACTCTAAGTTATATGACTCCCCTAATACTGGTTGATGTAAATTATGTTTTTTAGGGGAGTCATACAACCAGTCTTCAGCCTAACTTTCTGGAAGGTTCTGGAAGGATGTCATTTGTTGACAGCTTCATATCGGATACCTACTATATGGCTGTTTCTCAAAATGAGAACCCAAGAAACATACGATGGTTGCAAAATCCTGCACCAAAAGGATGGTTGAAGCCCTATAATGAGATCTTTACCATCAACTGGTGCAGGATTTCGCAACCACAGTATCATCATTTTGCTTGGTTATATCAGTTATATCACTATTCTTCCCACTAAATCACCATTAGATCCCCATTAGATCCCCATGAAATGTAGTTATTCATATACCACAGATACACCACATGCCTCGCAGTAGATCCGCCAAACGTCCCGTCCGGCCGGACAGGACCACGGCCACAGTGGCGACCTGAGATAGAAAAGTGGCGTACGTAAGAAATAGGACACATGACATACTTGTACCACGAAAAACTCAGATTCAATGGGAAAATCACTTTTATAAGCGACAAACACGGAGGAAATGATGCGATCAAACAGGTATGTTCATCATAGTGCTGATTTCCTGGGAAAATACGCGACCTGGAAATCTTACTGTTGAGACCTCTATTCAGTGCCATTGAAGCACATACTGAAAACAGGTTTACCACTCAGTTACTTATTAAGTAACTTCACACTTCATTTTGTGTGAGTGGAAAAATGCCAAGGGTGGCGCGTTGACATTTGGAGAAAACACCAATGGCCGAATGGCCATTCCAGGAATCCAAATTGGAGGTACCAATCCCATAATTCCCATTGAAAATACCATGAGTGATCCCCACTCGCAGAAACGCGAGTTGAAATTTGCACTGACATGTAGGCTGACAGCGGAGGGGGGTTAGATGGATTTGCCCTATTTATAGCTTTAAAAAAATGTATTTGAACATGTAGCTTCAGCGGATGTTGATGTTTCCTCATCATTTTTGGACGCATTTTGATGAAACGAGATAACGAGATCCGCTTTAAGCCATCACTAAGTATGAGATGACCAACACAAATGCAGGAATTCACCCCTCTGCCCAAAAGAATGTATGATGTACGGGTTTTCAACAGAAGAAATAGGACACATGACATACTTGTACCACGAAAAACTAAGATTCAATGGGAAAATCACTTTTATATATAAGCGACAAACACGGAGGAAATGATGCGATCAAACAGGTATGTTCATCATAAAGACGGAAGAAAGATGTCAACTATAATATATATATATATTATATATTATATATTATATATATATTATATATTATATATAATATTGTATTATATAATATAATTATTACATATAATATTATATTATAATATATATATATATAAATATTAGATCCGCGTTTGTTTGTCTGCAGGACCTGTATAGATGAACAGAACGGATTTTATCGAAAACTGCTTGACATACAAATCGCCCAGAACTCCACCGAAGGGACGGCGAAGAGCACAGCTTCCCCATAGACGGTCCAGATCTCTCGTGCTCCGAAGTTCTGCCATGGCAACGGGATATGACTTGGGATAGATACCATGATTAATCACCATAGTTTAACCATGATGAATCAAATAATAGAATCTATTAATCAAATAATAGAAATCCCATGATGTTCCAAAACACCAACCAGTAATTAATGGATATGACTTGGGATAGATACATGGGATGTAGCCAACAATGTTTTATGTTTTAAGGTATTTGGATTTATCCAAAAATAGAACAGAGAACATGTAAGATTTACCCTGCAAATTCAGAGGGTAGAAACCCACCATTTCATGGGAATGCAGCGGGATACATTTGATGACCACGAAGGCTAATTGGAATTTCACCGTAGATTTTAGTACTAAGAATTAGGGTCAATGTATTTGGGTGTGCCCAAAACATGAACATACATATTTTAAAAAAAACAACGCGGGAAATGATGAGACTTGTGGGGGGCCCTTTTTTGATGCTGTGTGTGCACTAGCCGCGTGCTACAGACCAAGGCTGATGGACCCACTATGGGTTATCCATTGTGATTTCCAATAACCAGTGATATTTTTCAGTATCTATAAATACCATAGTATAGCAACTAGCAATATATATCTAATATCATAGTATGTGGATATTTATTTTATATAACCATATTATCTATTAGTATAAGTCCCGTTATTAAGCAATCAACCAGTGTATGTCTAATGACTCAATCTTGTTCACTTTTTTCAGTGCTGAAACTGTGGACAAGTCGGACCTCAAAGATGTTTTCCTTCCACATGAGGCTGTATCAATGGCAAACAAATGATGTTTTCCTCAAAGAGGGACCAAACATATGCGCCTCATGTTATTCTGTTGGATCAATTTGACTCATTTTGAGCTAGTCGCATCTTGCTGGCTTGCTGATCCCCTTCTAAAAGTCAAACTTGTTTTTCGTATCGTTTAGTGGCATATCTACAGTAAACCGTCGGCAAACCCAAAAAAAAACCCTCAAAACAACCTCAGCTTCGACCAGTTGAAGCAATGGAAAACTATGTTCCCCTTAATTTCCCATTATATCCCCAATGATACCCTCTGGTAAGCTAACATAGCTATTGAAAATGGCCATTTATAGTGGATTTATCCGTTAAAAATTGTGATGTTCCATAGCTATGTGACAGTTTACCAGAGGGTATCCCCAGTATATCCCTAGATGTCCCATGTATTTTCTCATATTTCCTGCCCTTTTTTCCCGATCTCCCCATGAGATTTCGACCATCCGCACCTCTCCAGGTTCGAGACCAGCCCTGGCGATGACGACCCCGGCAGTGTTTCTTCCAGGTCATTCGGAATGGTCAACAGAGGTGATATTAATGGGATATTCATGGGATGGTTAGGAATGGACTTAAGCATCAACAGGAATCGAATCTAAGTATCAAAAATGATGAGTTAGCAGGATATTATTGGGATATTCATGGTGAGTTTCATGGGATATTCATGAATTTAACCATCAAAAATGATGATTTAATGATTTCCATAAACAGATTTGGCGGTGTCTCACTTCTAGGGGCCTTCTTTACCGTACAGCTACTACCCCCGGCCTATGGCACTTCCGTCGGGATAATTTGATGATGAACTGCAGAGGCAGGGAACATCATTGGGCCAGTCATGTGGGAAAACCAAAAGAAAACATCCCTAAGATCATTAGAAAATGGCTGGTAAATGGCTAGTAATTATGAGGGAAAATGTTAGAAATGGTTGCTAGTAATTATGAGGGATGGTTTCTTGATGTTGATTGGGTTTAAATACTACATTGTTAGGCTGAAAATTAATGACATGAAAACATCTTGGAATGGTTTTCTTATGGGGAACGAGAAAAATACGGTTTGATTTGGCCAACAAGTGGCCAAAGATCGTGAGCAAAGTTATGAAAGTTACCACTGGCCGCATAAATATGACCGATTTCAATGTGCAAACTTTCCTGACTTTGGACAGATCAAAATATCAAACTTGCAAAGCCTGCACAATTTCCATGATTTGCAGTATAGTTAGTATAATATATATATATATATGTGTGTGTGTATCCATTTGTTGGGGCATTGTTTTGAACCGGCTCTACTGTCAACCAACACAGCCAAGCCAAGTCCCCTATGGCTTTGGTGAAACATCCCTTGCCTTTGTGGTCATACTCCCACTATCGTAAAATCGATGTCCTCGGATACTGATAAGACAATCTGCAAACGTTGTTGTTCCTCAGATTTTCTAACATCCCATCCCAGCATCCCAATCTCAGGTTTACTTCGTATCCACATCGAAATTTCCATCAATGGGGTACCTTTATTTCGGGTACCAAATCATCCAATTTTCATCCAATTTTCCCAGGTTTTCCCATGGAATTAACACCAATTGTCCCAGGCTTTTCCCATGAAATAAAGCACCAAACAACAAATAAACCAGCCGGCATCGCTTGGTGGGTAAGATCCCTGTGACCTGGAAGCGTAGAGCCTGGCCGCTGACACTACGGGGCTTACCCTCCAATCCATAGCCATAAACAAATTGGGAAAATACGGTGATGAACCCACGTAAAATCTCATAAAAATGGGGAAAATACAGATTAAGAATCAAATTTGGGGGATATAAGCTATTTTCAGACAAAGCCACATCCAAACACCTGGGATTGATGGATGTTCATAACTTTACATAGATGATGATATAAGATGATATAAGCCCGAATATGGTAAATTAATGTAAATTATAGGTCAGAGGCTGTCTTATCGACTGATCATCATTTCATATCATGTAGCGGCACATGGAATCAGAGATGATTGGAAGGGATTTGGACGCTCTCACTCTCAAGGGTTGAAAAATCACTTATTTTAACTGGTGAGGTCAAAGTTTCGCACTGTTTCAGCTACACAAAATGGACGAAAACACCATTGAAAATCATTGAATTTCAAGATTAAATCAGTCAAATCAATTGCATCCCAATGTTTCTCAAATTTTAAGCTTTTCATGCCGAATTCAGCACGAATTCATGGTGCTTTCAGTCCGAAAAATGTTCCGAAACCTGCACCAGCAAGAAGGAGATGGCCAAGCAGAAGAGTTCGTCCTGGCGACGAAGATTTCTGGACGATGCATTTGCAAGGCGCATCATTTTATAATGGAAAATGATTGGGTAAGAAAATAGTTAAGTGGTGCCGTAATTGATTCATGAACATCACTGAAAAAGTTTAAAAAATGTTGTAATTGGCACCATTTCACTGGCACCAAACTTGGACCATTGATACCTGATCCAATAGTTAATTGAAAGTGATTATTGGTCCAATTAGCAGTATCCCCAAGAATTGTTTGTGTTCATTAAAAAGTGATGATCTACCAATGGAATGGCTACCGGCTACCCTATTCTGAGACAAACCCACATCCAACTTGGAATGTGGCTGCTAAGGATGAATTACATCGTTTTTTTTGCGCAGTTCAGCTTTTTGCGGAAGTGTTTGTTTGTGTCTTGATGAGATGTGAATCATCTGGGATATCTTAATATCACTGGAGAGACCTGGAAATAGTGCTCCAACCATGTAGCACGATGAACAAAAGTGAGCCAAGCTCTCTTATCAATGGGACTTTCAGGATCCTAAAATGGACGTACTGTTATAAGGCCATATTTGGGGGGTATATCCTCTTCCATAGGCCTTACACAGGCCTTATATATGGTAGGTACCTCCAATCAATCGGATCCTGAGTCATGGCCATTGATTCTGGAGGAACCCACAACATACGTCAATGACCATCCCTGGATCAACCTTCATTTGTACATTCGTTTAGCAAATAGGACCCTGGCCCTAGCCCAGCTATTAACTTGACATGGCTTGAGTACAGGTCTCATTGACAAGCATCAACATCACCCAATGGAGTCTTGACAAACTATAGTAACTATATCATTATCAAACTATATCATTGATAAACTACCCTCCGGTAAACTAACATAACTATGGAAAATCACCATTTTTTGATAGGTAAATCAACTAATCAACTATTTCTATGGGCCATTCTCAATAGCTATGTAACAAATTACCAGAGGGTATATCCATCAATATCCCAGTATTATCCCATCATTATCCCAGCAAATCATCCCATCATTAAACCATATTAAACCATATTAAACCATAGTAAACCATATTAAACCATATTAAACCATAGTAAACCATAGTAAATATTGGCATGTGCGGATCCCAAATATCCTTTCGCAGGTTTTTCTTTGCTGGGATCCCACCTCTGCTTCAATGGCATGGTTGTTCCACAGGTCGACCTGGCATCGTCGAATGGTGGGACGTAGCGGTGATTTTTCTGGGATATTGATGGATAATACTAGGACTATTGATGGATATACTAGTATAATGATAATACCGGGATATTGATTTTTTGGGGACATGGGACTATTTTGCGAGCACAAAATCAATGGATTGGTTTAGTCGGGAAAAATTTAACCGGAAAGCCCCTTTTTTTTAATGGGAAAATCATTTTCCCTTAAACCAATCCATTGACAAAAAGATTCAGAACAGTGTTTCCAGTATGATATGGGAGGTTCCATAGATGGGAGTACCCCTAAATGATCCATTTTAATGGGAATTTTCCCTTATAAACCATCCATTTTGGGGAACCCACCATTTATGGAAACCCCCATATACTGTAGATGATATTTCCCTGTAAATTGTCCCTTAAACCAATCCAGTAAAAAAAAAAAGGTGAATTGATTCCAAGCTCATGGACTCATGGATTATGATATTCCCCAGTATATAAAGGTTAGTAGAGTATCCCCGAACTCATCATCAACCAACGGGGGTTTCATATCCCAAAATATACCAAGTTTTGGGAAATCACCGTCAGAATATATCATGATCCAAGAAGAATGAGCCCCAACTAATGATCTCAAATAAACATCTGGGAAATCAATGAAAATTATCCCTGGTACAAATGAGCCCAAATGTCTAAAAAAGGACAATTAGTTTGATGATATTTCCCCAACTACTGATCTTGAATCACCAGTATCTCACCATCATACCATTGCATAATCATTAATGTGGGTAAAACAAAAATAAACCATCCCCAAATCATCATAAATAGGTGCTAAAAACATCTAAAAACCATTCCCAGTTAAGTCATGGGTGGTTTAATATTGTGTTAACCACATTAATCATTTCCTTAATCATCCCACAATCCCTATATAATCCCTATATAATCCCATTAATCAACTATGTTTTATTATTAATTAATCAATAAAATAATCCCATAAATCCCTATATAATCCTATTAATCATCCCATTCCATTAATATAATCCCATTCCATTAATTAATCATCCCTTTATAACTTGTTAACCACATGAAATCAACTCAAAAAGAGCGCAAAAAAATCCCATGGTATCCCAAAGTATCCCATGTCTCCGCACCGGTGCCGCTTCCTCCGAGTCCGCATCACTCTCGTCGCCGCGCGGCCGCAAGCGCGCCGAGATCCCTCAGAGTGACCCACTGGGTGCATAAAACGGCCGTGCAACCGATGGAAAATCACCATTTTGTAGGAAAATATCACCATTTTGCAAGAAAAATCACCCACCATTTTTTGGGAAAATCCACCATTTTGTAGGTTGATCCCCCATTTTGATCACCAGAAAATAGGCAAGAAAAAGCCACAAGTTGACGGCGAAGCTTCACTTTTTTGCTACCTGCACCTGTAAGAAAGCATGGCGAAGGAAGAAGCGATATGACATTACCCTCTGGTAAACGTTAACATAACTATGGAAAATCACCATTTTCAATGGGTAAATCAACTATAAATGGCCATTTTCAATAGCTATGTTAGTTTACCAGAGAGTAATATGACTCATATGACTTTCAATCTTTAAAATCGCATTAGCCATTATTCTGCGAAGTGGTCAAGATAAAGCTCAAGAACTAGACTCTCGCACAGCCCCTTTAAACCTAGTGGACCTAGTGATTACAAGAAACACATGTTGATTTGTTCACTTGTTCACCATTAAATCAGCAATTCACCCAGCTAGTAATTAAACCCATGTTCTATTACCCACCATAAGTTGGGAAAAAACCTGCAACTATGCTTCTATAAACATATATAACCTAATTTACCCTCTGGTAAACTAACATAGCTATGGAAAATCATATTTAACGGGTAAAACAACTACTGTATCTCTATGGCCATGTTCAATAGCAAACTGTTAGTCATTACCAGGGGGTAACCCATTGTCAAAGCATGACATTTACCCAATGACCATCCAAACCCCTGAGGTCCCAGCAGAAGATCAGCAGCAGAAAGAGCACGTTGAGGACCTCGAGCGTTTCTCGAACTGCTTTGGGGGTTCGTCATCCCAAGTTTTGGGGAAACGACCAGACATACTTCCCAGGAGTAGATCGAATACAAACCATCCTGGTGTTACTGAAAAGTATCTACGTACAGGTGGATCTTAAATTCGAGCTGATGGTTATACACAGCCACAGGACAAAACAAGGGTGGCCCTCCCAAAGCACAACCACTGAGTTCAAAATCAGATCGTTTTTGAAAAACGAGGTGTTGAAATGTTGAAGGTCTTACAAGTACCATGTTCACCTTCCATTTATATATATATATATCTTTCCGTGTTCAACCTCAAAAAAACCAACTGTTGTGCCGTTGTGCCATGTTCTTTTTGATGCTGATGGTGGCATGTTGGAAAGCCGCCCAAATCCCCCACCAGCACCAACTGATCTGGGACCCAAACCACAGATAGCAAACCTGGGAGCAATGAAACACTCGTGGTACAGCTCACTAGTTTCCGCAAATCTGATGGATGGTGATCCAAAGATCATGAAAAAATTGCAATCCTTGGGTCATCTTAGGATGTAAGGAGATAGATCATACAGATCAGCCCGATACTCGGTATTTTGTTCTTCCAGCTGGTAGATCCTGCTAGTCCCAGTGAAGTCCGAAGCCAAGACGCTGAAGATCCAGTTTTCTCGAAAAAACTCACTGTGCTGAAGGTCACCACCTCAAAACATAAGAACCCTCCCGATTTTCAGTGAATGCCCAGCTGTGGAAAAATCCCAAGTGGTTTCCAAGGAAGTTGAGATCCTTTCATCCCAACTGATGCATTTATCCTCCTTCAGATCATGTTGGGGGGGTTCCACATTGGCCAGGTCGGGAGATGCATCAACTTGTTTTAAGTTCCAAAATTGGTGTCTCAAAAATGGGATTGTCTGATAAGGCACCCAAAAATCCATTGGTTTACCATCATTTCCCCCTCTTGAAATATATTAAAGTCTCAATTTCAGGGTAAACCGCAGTATACCGCATTTTCTGAGATACCCAGATGATGATCGAGAGGCGCCGTGAGTTCCCAGCAAAAGGATGTAAAAAGTATGACACTGGGGTGCCGGCCGGCAGAAATCATGGCAAAACCTGTGCCCGGAAGTCGGGCCAAAGGGGGTTTTATAGCTTTACAACGCAGACATGGCTGCTGCACCTTTTTTAGACTCACTTGGGGGTTTCCTCAAATGGGGGTACCCACTAGCTGGATGGTTTATTTCATGGAAAATCCCAATCGAAAATGGATGATGACTAGGGGTACCCCTATTTCAGGAAACCTCCACTTCTAAATTCCAAAGACAACTAGGATTCTATAGGGTGGGATGGATCTTCTAAACACCGTTCTGTTTTCGCTCTTCATCTGGTCACACCCTTGGCAAAAACACGTTCTCTGTGTGCTTGGTAAAAGCCCGAAAGCATTCCATATCTGAGACCTCGCAAGACCCTCAAATTACAATCCCAGAAAAGGATTGGAATACCATCAATTACTCAATTCAATTGATCCCCAACCCTCAAAGAAACATTGATATACTTGTATACTTGGTACCATTGATATAGCAATACATATCATATACTGGGTACCAATATCATATCTCCAACCCTATATGAATGGTATATTTGGTACACTTGGATATAATTCGAGCTTCGAGCTCTTCGATGCCAGTGGTTTGGTATTCGGCTGTGCTGACAGAACATGCTCCTGTTGATGCCGCATGGAAACACCTACTGTCGGAGAACAGGCTGGATTTTTATCTTCCCGAATGATTTACCGGTTGGTTATTCAACGTAGCTATGGAAAATCACCATTTTGGATAGGTAAATCATCATAAATCCTCTAATTAATTTCTGAGCCATCTATACCATAGCTATGTTAAATAGCCAGAGGGTATATAAGTTTTCATTATTTTCCCACATGAACTGGCTTTCCAAATGGAAGTACCTTGGTTGAGAAATTCTTAAGTCATTGAGACATCCGCCATCGCCACTGACCAACCCCCACGCCCAAGACTCCCTCTGAGCGGAAACCCTTTGTTACGTAGTTGGGCAAACTTATGGCAAATGATATACCATATCTGGTTATTTGACATAGCCATGGAAAATCCCTCATAAATGGAGGTTTCTATCTGGGAAAATCATCTATTTCTATGGGCCATTTTCCATGGCTATGTTAAATAACCAGAGGGTAATCATAATTTAAAAAATGATATCATTGTCATGTCACCATCAGAATGAATAGTGGTCATAGAAATGCCACTGCATATCATCTAAACAATCTAAAACAATCAAACAATCACCATTCATAGATGATTTTCCTAACAAAGAGATGGGAGTTATCTGGTTAAAACTGCTGCTCTTCCTACTAAGAAATGGTTGATTTATGTTGATTTTCCCAACAAAAAATGGTGATCCCCCAACCAAAATCCATGCATTTTCTCCAACAAAAATTGGTGATCCTCCCACATCGTCCCACTCAAAAAATGCTTGGATCTTCCCATGGGTCCCATGGCCATGGCACCTGCCATATGCGCAAAGAGCATGGACCAACACTTGGTCCGCCGCTCCGAGGCTTGTCGTTCAAGGTCCTTTTTTTTTGAACAAAATCAATGGGGGGACCATCTGGGCATGGCGATATGGGTCTTAACATAGTGATGCTATTGATAGTGATGGCAATAAGAAAACTAACCTCTGGTAATTTGTTACAGTTTGCTATTGAAAATTGCCAGTTATAGTGATTTGTCCATTAAACAAATGGTGGATCTTTCCACAGTTATGTAAACGTTTACCAGAGGGTAACATAGTGATGCCATTGATACGGTGGATGGGCCAGCGAAATCCTGCACCACCAAAAGGATGGTTGAAACCCTAGAAATAATGGGATGAACCACCTATCAATCAACTGGTTTTTAGGATTTCGCTGGCCCATCCACAGTAGTGATTGCAGTGATGGCAATAAGAAAACTATGGATGGCTCTTAATTTCTGAAAACTATGGGACTAGAACCATTAAATTATGGGCTGTGACGGGATCCAGTTATGTATACCATTCTATGGTGATGTCATGGGAAAAGTCATGGCAAGTCGAATCAACAATACGATAATTTGTGATATTTGGGCGTGTCCTAAATGGTACAAGTATGAACAAAAAGGAAGTATGAAACCAACTAAATCTTTTGAGAATATCATGACTGGAATCTGAACTTGGAAACCCCTTGAAATGGACAGTTCATAACATGTCATTTTGTTGTTAAAAACCATCAAGCCCAAATCCATTTTGGCATGGTCCGTGTTGGATTTAGGAGGCTTAAGTTAGCAGCAACTGTCCTTGAATTTAGGGTTCTACTAAAGGACCCTTGACCAGTTTGTTGACACAGTTGATATCCCATTGATATCCATTGTTTATCGCGTAAATCCTTAGTAGTGCCCTCTTGTTGATTCCTCCCTATATCCTTTTAGAGTTGATTTACAGTATGTTGATGTAACCCATCCAAGGTTCGCATAAATTATATCCCGCTACGGTTGATAAAAATTGATCCAATCACATCCAAGGACAACCCACTATATGGTTCTGGGTCAAAACCCTGGCGCCCTTCACTGAACCTCAAAAAAAAACTGGGATCTAATCTGGTTGGTGGTATCCCTACCCCTCTGAAAAATATGAAAGTCAGTTGGGATTATTATTCCCAATATATGGAAACAAAAATGTTCCAAACCACCAACCAGTAATTATTGATGCTCATTCCCCCGGAAATTATGGAACAACCCATCCCAGCCCATGAACCACACCCATTTCAACTTTTTTTTTTGGTTGAATCCATGCAATCATCATTACGCTGCATCCATTGTATCACCTCTTCCCCGTATCCCATATTGCTGGTTGTATCAATTGGTCCAATAGTTGTCGCTTTATATCACGCCTAGTTCTCCCAAAAAAAGATAGAACACTTATTTCCCCTCAATTCCAGGTTGCCAAGGTATTTACCTCATCTTTTTAGTAGGGCTTGCCAACCAATCCCCCAAAAAAATGATGGTTCTCGGTATAATGTGGTTAAAACAATAATAAACTACCCATGTTTGATGGTTTATACCAACTATTTAGGGTGATTTAACATGATTTGGCCACAGTAGCTATTGAAAATGGCCATAGAAAGATGATAATTTTCCATAATTTGTTGTATGTTTACCAGAGGCTATACTGGTTGGTGGTATACCTAGCCCTCTGAAAAATGATGGAGTTCGTCAGTTGGGACGATGAAATTCCCAACTGAATGGAAAGTCATTCAAAATTCCATGGTTCCAGTCACCACCAACCAGTTTTCCATTGTTTTTTGTATGTTTATACCACCTATTTATGGTTGGTTTTGGTGATTTTTCATGGTCTATACCACCTACCATCTGGTTATTTAACAGTTTGCCATGGAAAATCACCATTGTTAATAGGTAACCATCTATTTCTATGGCCATCTATACCATGGCTATGTTAAATAACCAGAGAGTATCATAATTTAAAAAATGATATCATTGTCATGTCACCATCAGAATAGTGGTCATAGAAATCCAATTATTCACCATTGTTAACCCATTGTTAAACCATTGAAAAATCACTGTAAACGTTTACCAAAGGGTAAATACATTTCATTATCCATTGCAATATCCATTTCAATACCCATTTCCATCCAATCTTAATCATACAAGGTGATTTTGGTGATTTTTGATGGTCTATACCACCTATATTTAACACAAACAGCATGGTCTCATCGTCATCTCCTCCCGCCTCCACCGTCACGAAAACCTCCAACTGCCCGATCTTGGCCACGCTCTTCTCGCGCGTGTGCCGAAAGACGATGGAGGACTCCGCCTCGGAGCAGTTCGGCGTTGGGATGTGACAGGAGGGGTGCCCCCAAAATGTGATGTTTTGTTGGTTTATTAAGCATTATAAATTATAAACCCCATTCACTATAGTTGATATCTACTATAAACCTACAAAAAACATGAATACTAGAGTTGATATCATCTTATATCTACCATAAACGATGGAATTCAGCCATTTTTCTGAGGCAACTGAACGCGAGCTCGACTGGGGGCCCTATCCTGCAGGAATCGTGAGGGATTTGTTTGACCCCTGGAGATCTCCCAGATATCCCAGGAATCCCATATATAGCTGGAGATATCCTATCTCAGGAGGGGTTTCATTGCAAAATGTGATTAGATATGATCCCAGGAATCGTGTTTGTATGTGTTTGTGGTTTATGGATGGGTTTCTGTTTTTTCATGGACACTTAAAGTTGGAATTATCAGGAGCTATGGAAGATCAAGATATTTCTGGGCAAAATCTATCAACATTTGTCAACCTGAAACAATGGTATTTTGGGCATTGTCATCTCGAATCACGTCGCGGTAAAGTCGTTCAGATATGCTCTAAGTGAGTCAACCTATAGATCAAATAGCTTGGGATTGTTACATCTTATGACCCCCTTACTATACATGTTACCCTCCCCAAAATAGACCCTGCCAAACAGAGGGTTGAAAGATGTTGGAAGATTAGTGTGAGAAATTGACAGGGTCGCAGGGTCGAACTGTTAACTTACTGGAGGGTACCTGTTGTTACACGATCCACCTAGTCGAAGTGTTGCTTCCGTGTTTGGGGCTTGAATCAAACGTGATAATTGTTCATGTATCCCAATTCAGTGCTAGAGGATTCGAGGATCTATAATTTGTGCGTCGTTTTTTGTAATCCCTAAAAAGATAGAAACGTAATCTACCCCTTTTAGTAGGATTGTTCCTTGGGTCTTTTCTATCTTTTTGGGGATGGCTATAACTGGGAATGAAGATTGAAGATGTTTCTCTTCGGATCATCCAAATAGAATCAAATCTGCAACCAGCACCTGACAGCCACCATTTGATTCTGTCTCACGATTTGGAAGCGCATGCAACTGTCCAATGGTTTCAAACCTCATTTCTTCCCCACTCAAATTGCCATAACTCGTTGGCTAAATTCCCCCCATATCTATCCATTTCTGGCCTTCTACCTGTCTTTTTTCATGATTTTCCCATTGAAAATCTATGAAAATGGCTGGGCTGGAAATTCCGGTTCCAGGCTATATTTTCCAACCATTTTCATATATGTTCATCCACATTTTCATACATGTTCATATATTTTCCCCAAGTTCCCCAACCTTTTGCCATGGCCATTCCCCTCCCATCATGGCAGCGCCATCGTCACCAAGGCGCCACGGGGTTGCCGTGGTCTCCACGCAGCGTGTCGTGGATCACCCACTGCTTCTGACCCTCCGGGCGGTCCCCGGCGCACAAGGCACGTGCGAAGCAGGCCTCAGCTGGCGACCTCTGGCAGGAGTTGGTGAGGGAAACAGAGAATCTATGGGAAACATCATTGGGATACCCGGATAAACCTTGGATTTGTTTGATTTGATGTAGGATTTGGGTATTATGGGGGATGTACCAAGAATCAATGGATTGGTTTTGTTGGGAAAACCACAACTGGTTGGTGGTCGACCTACCCCTCTGAAAAATATGAAAGTCAGTCGGGATGATTATTCCCAATATATGAAAAATATCAGTCAATGGAGTGGTTTAGCCGGGAAAATTTTAACCAGAAAGCTCCATATTCAATGGGAAAATCCATAGTTTCCTCTAGATATTCCCAAATCAATCCAGGGGTCAGTGGAGTGGTTTTGTTGGGAAAATCTACACCGGAAACTCCATGTTTTTACCATCGGGTTTCCTGTAAATTGTCCCATCATCCAATTCTGTGAACAGAGAATCTGGAGGTTGAGATGGTGAAATGTCCATATCTGAAAATGGCTGTCCTCCCACTCTGGCCATTTTGATGGGGATGATGATGATGAACCGGTAGGGACACCCGAGTTTCAGACGAACCCACATCAAACCATCCAAGTTGGGTTGTCAAATACCGTCTGGTAATTTGACAGAAAACTATTGAAAATCACCATGTTATTAATGGGTAAATCAACGAAATTTCTATGGGTTTTTTTGTATGTTTACCAGAGGGTATATCTATTCGAATCCCATTATTAATCCCATCATTAATCCCATCATTAACCATCATTGCCCTCTGGTAATTTAACATAGCTATTGAAAATGGCCATTTATAGTTGATTTACCCATTAAAAATGGTGATTTTCCATAGTTACGTTAGTTTGAGGGTAAATATGATTTCCCACACGATGGATCAAACCAATGGGGGACCGACCATGGACCATGATCAAACCAACCAGGCTGCAATCATCACTTCAGCCGCAAGTAACCTCAGGACCATGGGACCATGGGACCATGGATGTGACCACATGACCAGGCCTACCAAACACTTCCTTGGTCGGATAAAAGGAATAAGAAAGAAAACGTACCAAGAAATAAATATCCCATGAATTTATATGAATTTCCCATGTTTATTGAAAGTAATAACATTTTAAATAATATACATCTCCCATGACTTCCTCGAATTTTCTCCGTCAAAATCCCGATTTCCGTCCGAGGCATCCAAGGTACCAGCAAACGAACAAGAAATATTCGACGACAACATCTGGGCACCGCGCATCCGCGAGAAATATGGATGGTTTACATTGATTTATCGGTTTGTCCTGTAAAAACATATAAAAACTAAGAATTTGATGAGGGTATAATTATATATAATTATAGTGTATGTATATATATATAATGTGATGTTAACGAATATCATTTCATGTAATGAGATATAACAGGATTTTGTAACCAATTTATAACCAAGGATGTGAAGCCAGGTTTGCTACCTGAAAACGGGGAATAAAAAAACACAAAAATCAACCTGAAAATGGGTACTTGAACAATCCATTTTGCTTGGAGGAAACTGATTGTTCACGAGTTGATGGATTGAAGTACCCCATTTTTTCCAGAGAACCCCAAAAACTGCTGAGATAAAACTCAGAAAATCAGGCAATAATCCTACTATGGTGATTTACTGGGGCTATGATTGAAACATTGGTGATCTTATGATGTACAGTAAAAGAGGTTGGGTGTGCCTGAAGTCTGTGTCCCCAAATTGCTATTCTAATACGGAAAACAATGATAACTTTAGGATTTAGGGGCCCTAATTCAAATGTAAAACGCACCCAAATACTAACTTCTTCCATGATCATTTGTTGAGGCAGTTCATGAAAAACTTAACGGTATGAACCAACCCATATTTGTGAAAAAGAGAGAACTGTGGTGAAATACGCTTTTGCACTGACAATTTAAGGGTCTATATATAGGTACTCTTACAACCTCTTATATTTGTGCGCGACCTTGTGAAACGGAATTATTGGAGTTCCTCCTGCACTTGTTGGACGCTCCAAACCAACCGCCGATTTGTTGTGCGATTCAAGGTGCGACCCACTTGACGCCAGCCACGTGGAAATTCCTGAGGGCTGCGCAGCAAGCTTCGGATCTGGATTTTTTCGGTGTTTTCTCATTTTCACACACTAGTGATATGTCTGAGATGTTCATGTATATTTGGAGGCAGTTCTTAGAATGAAAGGCCTCAAATCATCCAAATTTGAATTTGTTTAGCATTGAAAACCATGGTCCGGCACCCCCCTTTTTGAGAAAGAACTTCCATTGTCGGTTACCTTGGGCAACGATGGGCAAACCCATGTAAAACCTCCATGTTTGAAAAATCAGAAGCCTCCGTTTGCAAATACCCTCTCCGCACTAACATATACCCAACCAAAGAGGAGGTTGGAAGACCACTTTCCTCAAAAGATCAAGAAAATTCTCAAGTTCTAAGTTGATTTGCGACATGGCAACGCTGTCATGTTTGGTCCACCGTTCTTTTCAGCTGCCTCTCTTTGCTATTGCAGGCAAGGCTCCCCAAGCACCGGATTCAGTACGAAGGTCAGGAGCACTTCATCAGCAGCGCTGAAGATCAACACTGCCTGCAGCGTGGCGGGGATACAAGGGGAATAGAATGGGGATGTAATGGGAATATGATGGGGTAATATGGAAAAATACCTCCCGATGTTTTTAAATGATACTTAAATATATATATATATATATATTTGGGACCATATGGGGATATAATGGGATGCATAGCCAACAATAGATGAACAATGGTACATTGTGGCAATCAAACGTGGCCAACTGGGAAGTCCCCCATCAATGGCGGATGTCATTGTAAAATAATCAAGCTATATAAGTGGTGGATCGTCCACTGCCGTTTGATTAACATGCTTGGCAAACAACAATGTTGATCGGGAACAAAAGAGAAATCATCTTTCTAGGGTGGACAACACCTTGAGCGGGTCCCCAACCCACGATGTCAGTGACCAAACTGTCAGTGACCAACAAGACCATCACATTGTCAAGTTTGGTCCCCTCGTGTCCCTCTTAATCGTGATCATCCAGAGTGGGTGGGATAACCAGCCCAAGTTAAAATCCTTTTGCGAGTTTAAGCGTACTGGCCATGTCCCAATATTGAATCTGGAAATTATGGTTTCTTTTGATTTTTTTTTTATTTTTTTCTGGCGGCAAACACCCATACTAGGAACAAATCCAACCAAAAATTAGGAATGGCCCTGTGGCTGGTGAATGGCCCGCAACTGGATGATGTCAAATTGCGCTCAAATGTTGGCCCGTTTTAGGTGAAGGCCCTTGGGAATTTTCCAATACATGTCATCACCCACAGCCAGTTGGTCCTTCCAAAGAAACTATACTGATTGATTGTACCACCATGAAGCCATATTAAACCGTCAGACACGGCCAATATTTTCCTTAGGCGCCTGCATGCCGTTCCTGAACAGTTTTTCTCGCCTATAGCTGGTTTTGAATCCGTGGTCGGTAGGCCGCTAGCGGTCACTGGCTGGTCTTGTCATCCAAGCAAAAGACCGGGTCGAAAACACTTTTTGAAGAAAAAGTAGTTCTGATATTGGCGACTTGCCTTGATGAGGTTTCCTGAAGATCGGCAAAGTCACTATGACGGTTCATGTTCATGGAGCCTTCCTTCAGCCAATCTTCCACCGGATTGCAGCTATGTCCTGGGAAGGACCAGACATAATGAATTTCGAGCATCAATGTCACTTGCAGTGCACAAGGCAAACTGAACTTGCACACGTCGGAGTGCACACATCTGATTCATTCTGATTCCATGTTACTTTTGGGTTTGAATCTTGCACACTGAACAACGGTACCGTCGGCGATCGTGAGGGCAAATACCACTGCCGCCGCACTCCTTGCAATACGACCGTTGGCGATTGTGAGGGCAAATGCTGCTGCCACCACACTCCCTGCAAAAAGACCGCTGGCGATTGTGCGGGCAAATGCCACGGCCACCACAATCTTTGCACAACGATCTTTGGCGATTGTGGAGGCAAATGCTACTCCCACCGCACTCCTTGCATAATTTCCGTTGGCGGTTGTGAGGGCAAATTTCACGCCCGCCGCATTCTTTGCACAGCGACCTTCTACATTTGTGGTCACAAAAATCCAACTGTTCAAAGTTGTCCAGGCAAGTGACCTTGCCTTCCAAAGAAATCCAAGGACATCTCTTCTCCATTTTCCTCCCGCAGGTTTGGTGACCATTATGCGGAACCACGGCGTAAATTCGTCCGTTTCTAGGTTGTTTCCAAAACCAACTGGTGCTGATACGTTTCACGCACTTGGAACATTTCAACATGACAACTCGGTCGGGGGCCTCGTAAACTGATGGC
>Ga0126342_10003446_pt1 | contig 26145 bp, 29 predicted proteins | sample Cyp1metagenome_FD_92528 | JGI IMG/M metagenome (GOLD analysis project Ga0126342, IMG submission 92528) | Coral microbial communities from Lord Howe Island, Old Settlement Bay, Australia - Cyphastrea 1 metagenome | ecosystem: Host-associated > Invertebrates > Cnidaria > Coral ...
GCAGGTATGCAGGTATGCAGGTATGCAGGTATGCAGGTATGCAGGTATGCAGGTATGTAGGTATGTAGGTATGTAGGTATGTAGGTATGTAGGTATGTAGGTATGTAGGTATGTAGGTATGTATGTATGTATGTATGTTTGTTTGTATGTTTGTATGTTTGTATGTATTTGTATGTATTTGTATGTATTTGTATGTATTTGTATGCATGTGTATGTATTTGTATGTATTTGTATGTATTTGTATGTATTCGTATGTATTCGTATGTATTCGTATGTATTTATATGTATTTATATGTATACAGATCTTGATCTAGGTATGCTTTGGAATTGGAGATAGGGTCACCGAACAAAACGGAAATGATGGAGGAATCTGGTACTGGGTCAATCGTAAGGCCTAGTTCCACAAGTGTACTGGTTACCTTTAGTATTAACCCTGGCTAATTTGATCCGAAAATGGGATGGCTCGATTTGTTGTAGTGGGCTGGTTTTGACACCTCCGAACTCAACCCCAGAAGAATCACCAATACCTAAATGGAAATTGAGCATATGCTGTGGGCTGGGCATTGGCCCCTTTAGCCTTGGCATTCATGATGGCTACAGGATGCTACAGATGTGCTGGCGTTGCCTCTTTTGTGATTTCATCCGGCCACATGGATCAAACCATGCCCCCAAGAAATAAAATGCGCTCAACCATCAGTTTGATGTCTGTAGTTCTTCCTCACCAAGCTCCCCCCAAGGGCCAAGGCTATCCAAGTTTCCCATGCGCGGGGGGATTTTTAACTCACCCGTCCACGACTGATGTCACAGCTATTCTCCAAAATCGAGCCAAAGGGCAGCGCAGTGCAACTGGGAGGGTTGGTCAAAGACCCAGTAGCTTGAACACCAGGAATAGTCCGTCCGACTTGGTGTTTTTGTTGGTTGGAATCCAAGTCTTTTCGGTCTTGGCTAGCCAAAACCCCTTTCTCAGGATTGCTGGTTTACAGCACCCGGTTCCTAGAGTGTGTGTCCCCTTGTCCTCTTGATACAATTCAAGACTCGGTCTGGCAGTTTCCAGATGGATAGTCGTGTTCTATAAGAACTACACTCGCATTCTTGGGTATACCCAATTTTCCACACACGCAGATATCGCTGATATCATCCTATACCCATAAGTTCCTTGACTCAAATGCCGTAACCCAACAATATACTCCAACGTTTTGCTTCAGGCTTATTCTTATCTTCCCAAATGGAGAAAAAAAGCACTCAGTACCGGTAAATAAACTAATAAACCTCCAACTATGGATTGTTTATACCACCCATTTCTGGAAAATGTGGCATGGTGTATTGTTGGGCATCATATTAGACCATTGAATAATTAACAATCATGACCCAAGCGCCACCCTGCACTCAGGCCCCTTGACTCGCAGCAGGCATCCGCGTTGAGGCTGGAGATGTTCATAGCGCCAGAGCGCAAGACTTGGCCTCCGAAGAGAGCGCTGGGGGTTGCTTGCGGGCTGCTGGCTGCGGGGGCGGATCGGTATGGATTGGGTGATTCTGTTTCATATATACATGGTGTATTGTTAACATGGTATATATCGTATATATGGTGTGGTATGGTGATTTAGGAAGTGCATGGGTTTTTCGATTTGCGGTTCCTAGCACAAAAGATTGGAAGTCCTGCATTTGTTTCATAAAACTTTTGGCAATTTCTAGTATATTCTTTATCTGTGAACAAATCCACTGAGGGGTGGTGTGGCATTGACCAATAGGAGATGAAGCAAAGAAAATTGGGACAAACCAGCGATCTACCCGAAAACATGGAATGTTTGAGCAGCCTACGCTTGATATTTACCAACGGGGATAGAATATGGAAGAACAAATGCGGGATATGTATCAACAAGCAAAAACAATAGTATTTAGCCAATTCAAATGAGATCAAAATGGTGTTCTGGAAATCTGGCACCCAGAACGGCACTGTCACCATGACGATGATCACATGTCCAGCCGGGTTCCAGTTCCCCTCATTGACCACATCTAGAATGAGTCAAAATGGTGGGCCCAAAACACTAGCGACTTCCTCTTGCTTTTTCATGAGTCGAGGGTCTGGGTCACCGGCGACACCTACTGTGGGACAACATTATTGGGAAAAATGACTGTTTCAGGTCTTAGGAAAGTCAAGAACTAAGATGCCTCTCCAAAAGCATGTTGTCTTTCCCCCACATTTCTCCAAGTTTTGCTATGCGGGTTTGTTCCAAAATTGGGTATACCCCACAAAATAGCAGTTTCAATAATACTGTAATACTCTATAAAGTAACTAAAGATACGTTGGGGTAGCCCATGGACAAACCCATGCCCACCTGCAGGGCATTGGTATCCCTGACAGCTGGAATCGCAGCAGGCTTTATCCGAGGCAGCTACCTCACCCGGCAGATCGACAGTTGCTGGGATGATCCAAGTACAACAGGTAAATCTGCCATGAAGCCAGCAAGAATTGCTGCCCAAACCATTTGGCAGATTCATCTTTGGGAGATTTCATTCTACATTACCTGATTTTTTTCGGTCATAGCTACTTGAGTCCCATCCTTAGGTTCCTGCTTTCGACAGCTTGCTTTTCTGAGTGCCTTGGTTGCCAAACGGCCCCAAGGTTGACAGCTGGTGCGAGGAAGTCAGAATCATTGTGAAAGCGTTGAGCTGAAATTCTGTACCCGCCCCTACCTGCCTGGCCTGTCTCTCTATCTTTACATGATCCAAGGGGCTGTTGAACCAGCCAGCACCACAGTTGTGCAGGGCACAGGTTTCGAGGCAGCAATCTTTGTCTCTCAAAGAAGCTGACACGAAGGGCTCCTCAGCAACGAATCATCCCCTGGTGAGTTTGCCCCCACGATTGGGTGCCTATTTAAAGGATGATACACCAGCAAAATTTGGGTGTATATATCTACTGTATATCCTATTTTCAGACAAACCCTCGTGCTGTCTAGGATTTTGGAGGGATGAGTGGGGATGTGGTTCATGACCGTCCAGACTGGAATGTTTGCGGGGCAAGAAACCCATTCTTAACACTCATGTCACTGTCACTAATGCCATTCATGCTCGATGTCACAGATTGCTTCAGAAGATGAACATACGTCGCACGGTCCATGGCAGCTTGCAGGAGCTTAACTCACCCGGAATAGGAGCTTAACATTCGTCGTAGACAAGGTTCGCCCACGTCATGTCCAGACATCACGTTGGGTCGGGACACACGCCAGGTGGGACAAGATCAGAATCACCAGTCATTAATGGCATATTCAGTGTTTGTTGGTTGTATCTTCATGTGTTCGGTCTATCTCCCAACGTGCGTTGGACGGGGCAAACACTATCTCGAGTTGATTGATGATATCCTTCTGTTGGACTCAGTTCGATGCAAGCTATTGCCATTTAAACATCAGATGAGCATGGAATTTGAATTTCCGATTTGGTCAGTTGATGTCAGTTGTAAACCAACCATATCTCTTGAGTCTCTTGAGACTCCCGGCAGCCACTGAATTCTTTACCCAGCCTCGGTACTGACAGTTCAAAACAGATCGATGTCGCGCTGGTGCAAAACTCCCCGTGCAGATTGCAAGGTGAAAAAATATGAAAAAATATGCAAAATGAAAAAATAAGTCAAGTGATGTCAAGTGGAAAGTCTTTCCTCCTAGTTACCTAGTTCATCCTTCTGGAACAGTACGAAATTCCAAACTCGATGTATCAAACTTTGTCAATTCCACAGCCAGGTGACCAGGTGAGCATTTGAAGGCTTTGCAAGTAGGCAGGCAGCATCCATGTGCCTGAAAAAATGGCCAAGTCATGCCAAGTCCATTTTTAAAGTCATGGATGGCAACCTAAATTGTCCAGCTTCCATGTGAAAACTCCGGGGATCAAGCTCACTTTTAAGGTTTGTGGTTGGCCTACAATTCGCAGGATGCTGCAGTTGCCGGTTGCCAGGAGAATCCCCCAGTCGAACTGTCTGCTTTCTCCCTCATAGCAGGTGGCCCCCCTATCTCTAAATGGCATGGGGATGACCATCCCGATCACAGCCCAAGAGGAGATAGACATTTATGTCACTATATGTCACTTATGTCTGTGATGTCACTTATGAGGTCCCACATCCCGTTTTGTTTTTGTTGGACCACCTTCAACAAGCATCACTAAGTTTCCAGAACTGTCAACTGTCCCATTGTTGGTTTCCTGCAGATTTGCCCTGTCTTTCGAACCTAATGAAATCCTCCCGATTTCCAGAGATCAATGGTCTATATCTCATCCACATGTCTGGTGGGTTTTCCAGCAGGTTACGGTTTTTCCCAGTTGGGACGGCCTTGGAAACGAGGTATGAGGTCTTCGTCGGGTGATGAAGATAGCCCGCAGGGCACGTGACTCCTAGCAATGGCTCGTGGAGTGAGCTTGGCACTTCTCCACCGCGCATGAAACGCGCGCCTACGTGGTCGCAATAAATAAATGAACAAGCAGGAAGGAAGCTGAAAAGGCCTGTAGCTAGAAATCGTATCTCCACCTTAGATACATCAATACAGTTTCATAGTTTGACTACAGCTACATCTACATCCACATGCATCGCACCTTGCCCAACCCTGACACCCATCCCCCCATCACTCCAGAACACACTGGCTCGCAGCATTTGCCACGAAAGTCAGTGGCGGTGGCCGACTGGCGAGCATTAAGATCTGTCTGGCTCACTCAGTTGGAGGCTAAAGCACTGGCAGTTGAGACACCGAGTATTACCGAGTTGAAACAACGTGGGTTTGGTGCCTTCAATTTGCTCAATCCACTCCGGCGAAGATTCGTCCGCTTGGTATATATCTCCAGCTCGGGGCGGTGCAGGGTCCCAACTGAACAAACCCATCAGGGCCTGCTTCATCTTGACCTCATCCGCCTCATCCATGCCTCCAGAGCCAGGACCAAGTTTGCGTGCGGGTCCATTGGTGGCTTGGGCTTGCATGAAATACCGAATAGCAAAGATAGAGAGATCGTTGTAGAATAGTGGATCTGACATATCTCTCCACATGTCAGGGTTCCAAGAACCCTGACTCAAGTGTTCTTTGGTTTGAAGTCTAGTACTCCCCTTAAAAAGTATGAGTCATTTCGGATCCCAGAAAGAAGATTGGCTAAAAATTATGCACCGAATCATCAACCAATGGTTAACTGGTCATTTGGTTGCTGGATGATGGGCCTGCTCATGGGCCTATGGCTATTCCCTGAATTCCAAATAACAACGCAGCAGGTCTGCCCTCAGTGGCTGTGTGGCAGCGCACCTTGACCGCGTCCACACTGGTCCTTGCTGAGATCCGTTGACAGAAACCAAATTGACCCCAAATTTTATGGGGTTTGGAAGGTGAAAAATGGTCCAAACTCAAGGAGAAGTTCCATCAGCCAATGGGCAACTGAGGCTTTGAATTGGTGGTTTGGAATCCTGGAGATAGCCGCCTTGTCTTACGTTGCCTTGGTTTCCAAACAAGCAAGCTAACAACCCAATCGCCACTGTCTGCCTGCAGGCTGCAAAAATGAAAAATGATGCTTTTTTAAAACGAAACAGGCAAGAATCATATCTTTGTAGTTTCCACATCCGTTTTCGAGGTAGGATGTATCAATTCTTTTTTGGTACCCATCCCCACATGGACATCCAATCCACTCAGGGCTGGGTTGTGGGGGTCTGCTCTTGGGGGAATCCATTCCGAAATTCCAACACCCCACAGATCCACCAATCCAGCTCTACCACACAGGTCAACCTTCACAGTGCAACAAGAAATGGCTATGACAGCTATGAGTCAAAACCCTGGTACCCTGAGTATCCTCAAATAGCTGGTTTATGAATGTTTATTCCTCCAAATATGGTAATAGGTTTTGCCCCATCCCAAATCCTAGAAAACGCCTCGGGAATGCGTCTCCAACCACCCCCTGCCCCAATCCTTGAAGAACGCGCAAGTAGTCTCACAGCAGAAGTCTTCCGGATTCTTCGCGGGCTGCGCTCGGTCCTTAACGTGGTACAGATCTACCCATCAGATGGGAATATTCCGTAAGTTCAGGAGTCTAGGGGGTTATTACTAATTACATCTAATTACTAGTACCACTTTTGACCCTCTTCTCAAACTTCGGACTTAAATCTATACTGGCAGTTTGTGTACTCCCTTGTAACCGAATGGAGTAGATCGCCTTTGATAACTGAATCCTCCGCAATATGTTCAGTTCCTGATATGGTTCTAGATCAAAAACCTGGTACTTCATGAACATCAAGTTGAATTGCTTGCAACCGTCGTGAGCCCATAAGTATTGATCCATTCCTGCATCACTACTATCCCATCACAAAAAAATGTCGGCCACGGTCTCTTCATGGGTATAGGCCTTGTTGGGTCAAAATAAATAATCAACCAAAAAAAGATGGTTTCAGATCCAATGACGACCGCCCGTTGCTGGTTCCATTGCTAGTGATCCATCGCCAATTCTCCCAGAAACTCCCCAGCACTGGGTTTCCGGCATGACGCTCGAGGCGGTATTTGTAGCCTTTGGAGCTGTCACAAGCCAGCGCCGCACAAGACTGGGCAGGCTGGGATCATCATACGCACAGAATGTGCAGGACCCAGGGTAATTGGGATATACATGAATAGAGACCCTAGTAATGTATGGGTTCTTAATCAAGTAGTAGCTGCGATTGGGATGCACCCCCAAGTACCATGGGAAGATTGGCATGTTGCTGTTCTCCATTTGGATTATAAATCATACATCGTTTCATTGTGAATCCCGTTTTTTCGTGGCTAGAACAGACATAATCACAACCTACGCAGCCAAAATGGGAAGATTCCAGAAAATGTGTATCCTCTGGTAAATGAATGTAGCAATGCAACATCATACTGCCAAATAGTGAAAATGATGTACTGGAAATTCAACACAGCTTCTGGGAAGGAGATCATTTACAAGCTACCATAGCGGATGTCAATGGTAATGTTTTTTGTTTCCCGGCAAGTTTGAGTGGCAAGATAGACTGCAAAAGTGGGAGATGGCAGGATGGTCAGATCGCTGCGGGTTGAAAATCCTTTGCCACTTCAAAAAGTGTTTGTGTGCGTGTATTTTGATGTTTGTGACTGTATGTAATACGAATGTGTTTGGACTTGATGAGTAAACAAATCCCATGTTGGCAACGCTATGATCTATCTGAAATGGTTTTCACAGAAGGGTGAAGCAACCCATCCAATGGCATGTACCCAGGCTTCCCGACCGGTGTGCAGCATTCCTCGTTGCTGCTTCCAGCCTGAAGAAAGGACGAACCAGTGGAAGGAAAAGGATTCGAATTCGATCATCTTCTCCGGGAGGCAGTTTGCTGCTACAAAAAGCAGAGGGATATCATTGATATCGTCCATCTGCGTCACAAAGCTGCAGACTCTTCAACCATGGGATCCACCTTTCATCATGGCGCCCTGTTCTGGCCTGGTTCTTCTTCTTGGGATCGGTGGCCCAACTTCCCATGCAAACGTGCTTGGAGCACAGGGGCTTGCAGCACTCCTCTCAAGCGCTGCCAGCATCTCCCGGGTCAACAAGACTGCACCCAGTGCGCCATAATCAGTGCTGAAATCCTAAAATTGTTCCTAAAGTAGCGTAAAATGTTCAATCATGGTCAACCTATGTACAGGAACCCTAATCTGCATTTGTATCAGCGCTTTGTGTAGATGTTTTTCGTCAACCCAGCGACCAACTCCTGAGTTTCCCCGACATGGGACTAAATTCTGGTGTAAAGCTGTCAAAACCTTTGGCCAAACACCTCGAAATTGTTTACCAAAAGAATCAGAGATTTGCAGAGTCAAGATTTCTGATCGATAAAGAGATGAAGACTGACTGACGAAACCCCAAATGTTGGAGCATTATTGATCCAAACTGAACAAAACTTCGCAGCTCCCAAATATTCAGACATCCTCAAGAAAAAACTGGAGGCCCCGCCAGTCCTGTTGCGTCGAGCCCAGGGCATCTCGCTTGCTGAGGGGAACCCCATAGCTCTTGTTGCAGGCCACGCTCCTTCGACGCAGTGGAAGGTCATCCAAGGGTCACAGATTGTCACCCAAACGGGGCTCAGAGACTGAAACCTTGAAGGTTTTGGGTGTACTGTACTTCCGTCAGGGCAGCGCACGAATTTCAAGGAAATACACGCAAATGGTTCTTTCTTGCAAATTAGAAGCCCCAAACCATTAGTTTCTCCAAGTATTTGGAAAATGTTTGTATGGTATCCCCCCATTTAAAAGTTGTTCCCAAAGAAGTCTAGTTGTACTTAGCGAGTTTCACCTTTTCAGCCAGGCGGCGAACAAAGTTGATCGCAACATTCGAGGTTAGAAGATGCCACGTTGTCGAAGTAATCCGGGTGCGCCTCCATGGTACTGGAGAGGAGGCCAAAAAGAGTTCCCTTCCCAAAAAGAGTTATCGAATTGGATCATCAATGGTGGCTTAAGATGGTTTAACCACCATCAAATAGGGATTCAAGCATGAAAATAGGATCAACAAAACAGAGATGGAAATTGGAAAAAAAAAAACGTGAAATGCCACGCTAAGCACGACTCTAGAAGCGGTCTTGCTTCAAGTTGCCAGTGGTGGATTCTGCGCTTCCAAAATATACCTTTAGACAATCAAACCTGGCAGTTTAGAATTCCTCTTCATATCTGCCGTTCGATTGCCATTTCAGATTGCCGGAGGATACCGTGCTGGCGCCAACCCCAATCGACCGCAATATATCACATGTATATGGGTAGCAATATGGTTTTATTATATATATATATACATATGTATTTGCATGTACCATGGAGACAGCACCTTGTCTGGGAAGAATATGTATACCCAATAGCATTGTTAACTTACATAAACATACATATGTATACGCATAAACGTAACATACTTACTGTACTCCGTATGGATACCGTGCCCCCACGGTCCACGGTAAAAAGACACCTCCACATTTTTCTCCGCAACGCGTCGCTGGCCACAAGTTTTCTGCACAACTAGGCCGCGCAGTCCGGTTCGGAGAGCTTTGCATTGGAGACTTTGTACATGAACCGCAGCTTCCGGCAGTGATTTAACGAACCATCAATAAGATAGTATACCATGTAGAAATGTTAAAATATGTCCAAATTAAATAGTCACCGTTTCATTCATACCAAACCCAATGTTCCCAGGCCAGCAAATACTGTTAAATGGGTTTTGAATTGTTTGCTTTCAAAATTGGTCTTGAATATGCCCCCCTTGGTGTTGAAGTTCTCTCATCTTTTTGAGATCCAGAATTCTTGAAACATAAATACGCACATATGAATACCATCCTTGTTGCCTTGTTGCTGGTTCTTCTATGTTCTTCTTCGACTCAGTTTCTGTTTCCATTCCGGAAGCTGAAGTTCCTCACATCAGTGCCTTTGCACAGGCCGCAGTGAAGCCTGCGGCGGCCGCTGCCTCTGAACCCACCAGGATGTAGCCTGCCAGACTCCACAAAGCCATGCGAGCCACGTCCACCACGATACCTCCAAAGCCGCCTTAGCCAAACTGGCCGCCAAAGGGACAATTTATAGCGGCAAATTTCATGGTGTTTACATGTGCTTGCTGTGTTTACCCCAAAAGTAGGGGGCTCATGTTTTTCCCTGCAACCACTTCTTGGACCCGAGGCCCGTCTCAACCCATCGGTTGAAAGAGAATCAAAATGGCCAACCAATGGAAGCAGGACAGGAAACAGTGAGACATATTATTCAACGAAGATTCGCATGTTCAACGGCGTTCTGCTAGTTTAGTTATTAAGATCCACACAGACTAATTTGTGTGAAACCTGATGCCCCAAACATCGCTGCTAAATCATCATGTTCCACCCCTGACATCGAAGATGAGGCCGTCTTAAGACTTGTCGTTTCCACTCCCAACAAATTTCTGGGCATGGGCGGGATTGTTTACGTGCAAACATATATTCAGCTGAGTCGTATAATCTGATTCATAGCCAAAAAGGCTGAGTAGAAGCTCCATTTTGTCCCATTTCATCCCGTTTCTAGTTAAAATCGCTTGATATAAGCCTCATCCCCCAAAGGAAAACCTTCAAAATCCCAATTTACAAATATCTACATATTACATCTGTATGTACAATTTGTACAATTATAAATATAATATATCGCCCCGGGCCGAGGCGCCAGCCGCTTTGCACCGCTTCCTGGGCGGCTCGGTGGGAAGTTCCTCTGTGTTTTTGCGCTTGGCAGATGCAGCACCTGGGGTGAGTGGATGGAGCAGCGAAGTTTGTGTAAGAGCTGGTCAATATCTATGTATATATATCATTTTTATTATATATATATATATTATTATTCTATATGTATGGAAAAAGAGAGAGACAGCGCGAGAGAGAGAGAGAGAGAGAAAGAGAAAGAGAGACAGAGACAGAGACAGAGACAGAGAGAGAGAGAGTCAGAGACAGAGAGAGAGAGAGAGATGTCATGCATTATCTATGTCTATGTCCCAAGAACATTCGCAAGCAAATACGAATGTCGTTTGGTCAACGGCAATCATGGGAACACCATTGCATTAATCAGTGAAAGCAGTTGGGCCCCATGTTGCAGTCCAATCAAGGGTGACCGTGGGCCCTCAACCTTGCAGAGTCCCAACCTGCTGGGTCTTGATGTGGGGTTTCACTGGGCAGCTGCTGTAGGGTCATGGGTAGCACGTCAGCAGCCAGAGAAGACCAAATCTCACCCATCTGCTGCTCTGCGGCAGGAAGCTTTCCAGCCACCTGACAAGTTTGGAGCTTAAAAGTAAGCATCAATGAGGATATAATCAACCATACTGGGAACGTAATATGGTGATTTGCATCCCACCATGATGGGAATATATATGAATATACATATATATATATATATATATACATACATACATACAATATATATATATAGATCGCTAGGGGGCTGACGTTTGCCCGAAATCCACGGAATTCCATGTGGATTTGCGGTGTGTTGTTTCGGTGCGTGTTTTTGGCAGACTGCGAGCAGGACGCCAGACTCACCTTTTGAAGTCTTTTGAGCCGTTGACTGAGACCTCACTCAACAAACCGCAAAATTTTGAAAACACACCAAAATAACTTAACCCTAAACAAACCCAAATCAAACATAAGTAATCCCAAATAGACCCTAAAAGAACCTTGAACAAACCCTAAACAACCCTAAACAGCACAAAAATATTCATCCAACAAACACTGAATAAACCCTAAATAAACTCTAAAGAAGATCCAAACCAACCCGAAGTAAACCCCAAAATAAACTGACATAGATCCTAAACAAACCACAACGTAACTAAACCCCCAATGAAACTTTGGGCAAACGTCCGCCTCAGAGGGATATATATATATATAGATATGATTATCATTATTAGTGATGCTTTTACCATTATTATTATTAGTATAATAGTGGAATATGATGGTTATATACAGTATATACAGTATCTATAACTATAATGGAATATGATTCATGACCTGCGTAAAGTCCCCATGGCCCCATGGCCTGGATCTGCATGTTGGGCCATGGGATATCTTTGTCCTCCAGCTCCACATGCTCGGAGAGGACTGCCAGCACCTGGCCAGCCTTCAGAGTCTTTGGGAGCAGCAACTTCTTGGATGTTTTGGATCCTGACGACTGCGGAGGGCTGGGCTGCTTGGAGGAGTCATAGGTTTTACCCTCTGGTAAACTAACATAGCTATTGAAAATGGCCATAGAAATAGTGAGTTTTCCCATTAAAAATGGTGATTTTCCATAGTTATGTTAGTTTACCAGAGGGTAATTGGAGGATTCACAGTTTTTATATGTTTTTATGGCTTCATATCCCATATCGGTTGTGGCTTCACACCTCCTGGTCTAGAAACCTCCAGATCACAAACATGGCAACTGAACATCGTCACTCCAAGTTATGAACATCGTCTAGCAATGAAAATGTTCCGTTGCCTTAAAATGTCTGCACCTTGTTTTCTACCCATCTCTGCCGATTCTATCATCCCCCCTTTTCAGGGTAGCTCCCACCACCCCAGCTACAAGATAAAATGGCTGGATTAAATTTGATCAAATGACCTCTTCTCCCCCCGTGTGGCTTCATTCACCTATGGACCTATGGATTGGAGCCAGTTGGAGCCACCTTGCTTTTTGGACCGACCGTTCCTTCCAGTTGCACGGTCACCAGCACTGGGACATGCTCCGGAAACCTCTGAAGCAGATCTGCAGGCGAAGTCATCCAGCTCAACGGCGGAACGTGGGCTCCGCGGAAGGCAACAACGGCTGCGGGGTCCAAATCTATTACTTCAGACGTCCAAGGTTGGAAGAACTGAGGCTTGCCGTTTCTATTTTTTTTTTGGGTTGCGTTGGAGTTGATGGATTGGAGTTCATGCCAAAGATGGGAAAGCCATGCGATGGATATGACACATGAACAGAAGTAGATGCAACAAAGAATCCCTATTCACCGCAATTGTTCAGACCCAAAGCAATGAGTTTCTCCCTTGTGCTGCTGGTCAGCATCCCAAAACCAAGCAGCACAGCTTCAACAATTCCGCGGATTCACCCAGCCAGGCATGTGACAAATTGGTTGCACATTTGCGGTGTTGCTTGCTGCAATATCTCCCGATTCTATCCTATTCTAATTACAGCATCTATCTGTTCCGCAGGCAACCCGTTCCGAAAATCATCATGCTTCCCTTCCTAAACTGGAAGGATATCGACAGAAACCTTGCCTGAAAATTTATGGTAAACCCTCTAAATCAACTCTAAATCCTATACTATGGTTTCCCATACTTGTCCACATCAAAATTGCCATGACTTGGGTGGATCGATCCCAATTTCTGACACCCACAGGACCTATACCCAGCAACAGCGAACCTTGTAGCCATGGCCACATTTCCAGCGTCTGCAAGTTGGTCGGCCTGGGACAGATTCTTTAGGCAGGGAGTAATTTTGATAGTGCTTTTGGGTCTCATCTATATATATATATACTGTATTTGTATATATATATTGTAACAATAATAACAATAATCAATAATCATAAAAATGAAAATAGAAATAATAGTGTGTATATATATATATATGTCATATCATATCATGTCATGTCATATCATATCATACCATATCATATCATATCATATCTACATTATAGTTTTTGGTTTAATCATGTATATGTCTACATATAATGCATATGTATATATATATAATACATATATATATATATATATTTATAGTAAGAAATTGCACTGTTTAGGTCCGAAAGAAATTGCCCAGCCAGAGGGTTCACCCTTGACCCACTGTCGAGTCTAAAACGAGAGCTCCATGCCAGACGTTGCTGGAATGGAAATGGAATCGTAAATCAAAGGGATATCAACAGCCAAGCTTGGAACCTAATGTCGTCTCTGCAAAAGGGGCCAATTTGAAGAAACAGTCCATGTGTTGGGGGTACAATTCTCACGAAGAATTGGAAACATCCATAATCGATCAAAGATCATGTCGTCACGTCCACGTCCCAATTTTTCTATGAACCTTCGACAGTCAACAAAAGGGGATGGTTCACAAGTACCAACATTGTCAAGCTCCAAAAATCTATGATGAATTTTTGTGGATCCTTGGGAACCCAACAACTTGTCCCATCCCAAGACGAAAATCTGGAGCCCAGTTGGAGCGCATTCCTCTGAGTCCCCTGCAGCATTGCTCGTTGGTGCTGCCTTGCACTTTGAAGTGCTCCGGCCTGAGCCATGGCAAGATACGGCACCGATGGCAAGATGCCCCGAGGATCCCAACTTTGGAGACCAGCCCTTCTCTAAATCGCACTGAAAGGAGTCACCTTTGCTCGGCAACGGGTGGCAGCCACATTTCAACCAATAAGACAGTAGTGCTCGAAGATACCAGATAATAGCCAGATAATACCAGGGATTCAATCTAATCAATCTATTTCGAGAGGTCATTGATCCTCAACCTCCAAATTTGCTGCTTTTTCCCACTTTATCCAACTTCATTGATGGTTCAAGACAACTCGTGCAGCTGCGGAACAGCTCCCCTGAACCTGCCAGATCGGATGGCGTGTCCTTCATCCAATTCTCGGATGTTTTCTACAGATATTGTGTCAAGCCATGGGCCAAACCCCTGGTACCCTGGAGTTAACATCCCAAAAATCCCGCCAGGATGTGACATAAAGAAATGGTCATTAAGCCAAATGATTTTGGTCTATATTATAGGCGTGTGTTTACCAAATTTAGGGCCAAGAATATTTACCATTTCTATAATCCCTTCCCCAATATTGAATACCCCCAACCAAAACCCTGATTGAGTTCTGGCCACTTTCACGATGGTAAAGCGATAAATGCCCATTCTTTGATGGCTAATATTTAATATGATTGGGTGATTCTCTCCATTTTTACTGGATTAAATCCCCAGCACTGCTGGTTAGATGACCATTAAATCCCCATTGATCCACAGCCCAGCCCAGCGGCCTCTAGGTGCAACTTGGCCGCCTGCGACACGATCGAACCAACAAGACATAGTGGTGAATAGATGTATGTATAAAAATAGATGTATGATGTATGCTTCAATATTTATATGTATATATATATATTACATATTATACATATGTATGTATACATATATATATATATATGTATATATATATGTATACATACATATGTATAATATGTATATTATATATGTGTACATGTATATATATATATATATGTATACATATGTACATGTATATATATAATATATGTACATGTGTATATATATATGTATGTATATACATTTATATATAGATGTATATATACATATACATATATATATATATATGACCAACACCACAAGGAAAAATCCCATTCTGATTTACTTTGGTGACTTGCTCGGGATTTCGGTATTCTTCTCATGAGTATGTCCTCTGAAATTTGAGGCCTTCAAGCTGCAAGAAGTTGGTGTAGTCTAGTGGCACATACCATCCCTGGTTGAGGTAGAGAAACGTCCAGGGATTTTGCAAAAAAAACATGAAAAACTAACTCGTAACCATGAGGGACTATCCGACTTCTTAATGTTTGTACAATGTAATTTATTATATATATATATATTGCTATATATTATTAATACTATATACTAGGTGCATGCGTACATCTATACATATTTATATATAATACATATATATATATACGTTAAAACATCAAAAAGATTCACCAAAGCACAGATCCCCTGCCCCTCAAACTCTCCGGAGTCGCACCTGGGCACACAGCCCAAGCAAGGCAAGACCGAGGCCCACCTGCAGCTGGGAACATGGGAAGAAAGTGAAATGTTGGGGAAGAGATGGATATTGCTATGGTTTGAGTGCCACCTTGAAGACCTTGAAGACGAACTTCTATGGTCTATTGCAGTCTATGGTATTTTTGGAAGATGGTTTTCTGGATGTATGCTTTTGCTGAAGTTTTTGGGGGCCAACATGACAGAGCATCTCCTGAAAAGCGCAAACATGTCTGTCTTTTAAGGGTATTGCGCATGCCAGAAAAGGCATAGTCGGCAACACCGTATCATGCATCTGACAGGGCTGGAAACCCACTTGTTCATATGTTGTTCCATAATTGGATTTTAAGCCATAAGTGGGGATATCCTGTCAATCAGTGGCTTATACCATGGTGATTAACCACGGATCCTAGCTGGGACGCACACACAATGAATCAACCGCTGCCTGCTTCATTTCAGCCCCAGCCCCGCGGCGCCCGAGCGCACCGCAGGTGCCGTTACTGGGCACTTGGAGCCAAACAGGCCAGGGATCGGTCAAATGAAGTGTCCCCGGGATCAAAAAATATCAGCTTTACAGGACGTCTTTAAATTAAATGGTTGTAGGTGTGTACCATTATGGAGTTGTATGCGTATATGTATATATAATTGTATATAATATGTATAATATATGTTATATATTATATATAATATATATATTATATATATATATATATTATATATATATTATATATATTATATATATTATATATATTATATATATTATATATATTATATATTATATATTATATATTATATATATATATATTATATATTATATATATTATATATATTATATTTATATATATATATATTATATTATATATATATTATATATTATATTATATATATACATGATTATGTATGTATGTAGTTCGTATGTATCGAAATGTATATTGGGACCATGACGAAGCAACAAAGAGCTGTGCATAGAACCTCACCCAATCGGACACTCAATGGCTTGTCCCCCAGATCAACTTTAAAGCTTCTCATCCGATCCAAAATCTTGGAAATGTGATTGTTTTATATTGTTTCCAGTTGGAAAATCCCCAACAATCCCAGATCTCAGATGCATTTTCACCATTTTCCACACCTGGCCGTGAAAAATCCCGCATCTGGGAAGCCACACATAGATGCGCGAGTAGCGCATTCCCAGATTCACATCCAGCCTTGGGAGCGAAAAATCCCGCCTTGTCTTGGTCGATGCTAAGGATCCAATGTGGTAAATGCAGTCGAAACCGAAAAAGCCATGGGAAAAGACTCGTGTCATTTTGGGTTCACAATGGAATGCATTCCCCAAAGGTTGGGATGATCCCTGAAACCATTGTAAATACATTTACGTCACAGGAGTTTGCTTTCTTGACAGGCCACTCAAAAGCAACTATATAAATATCTCGGAGTTTGGGCTTGCCCCTAGGAGTACCCACTGTGAGGTGTGCATGCGGATATGCATCACTTTTTAATCTTGTACCCAACTGTAAATATCTTCTATAGAAGCCTTACTAACTTAGTTTGATAGCCTAAGTTTGACATCCGTAAAAACCAGTTGCAATCAGTCGCCACTGGGCTGCCATGACTGATACACATTGCCCACGTTGAAGGTGATGTGATGCTTGCCGAGCATGTTACAACGCTCCTGCACACCCAGGTGATTCGGGTCGTCCTCTTTACAGCTGCGTTGAACTGAAAAAAATCAGACACCACCCACCTGTTGGGCAATCCAACTTACAGGCTAAGGCAGTGGGCTCAAAACTTGCTGGTTTTGTTCCTTTTGTTTGCCGGTTGTACAGAGAATTTGTTGCCAATATGATGTGACTCAATCGCTTGAGTTTCTCCCAATAACTTAGTGGCGAAGCTCTCATTGTCAGGCCCTATCGCATCAACCCGTTGGTCCTATCAGAACAGAACAGTTTCTTAAATCCGCCAAAATGGTCCTAAGTTCTAATTTTCTACCCTACATTTCACACGTGCCACATATTGTTTCTCACTTTTTACATATCTTTTCTCCATATTTCACAAAAATTTCACCGTCCTACCTGGTAATTTCACATAGCTATTGAAAATGACCATAGAAATAGTGGATTTTCCCATTGAAAATGGTGGATCTTTCCATAGTTTTTTGTATGTTTACCAGAGGGTAACTTCCAGGAAACCCACCACATCCACCATATGCGCCGCTGCGCCTGTGCGTGCGCCACGTTTTCTGGCCACAGCTCCAACCCATCGTTCACGCCACTGGCAGGTGATGACGCCCACTGGGGGGTTCAATGGGTCCCCACAGTGGGCCAAAATGGTGACAAAAATTCGAGTTTTTTCAGCTGAACCAGCTGAACTATCCAAAAAATCAGCTGAAAACTTGTAGTTCCATGGCAATCAGAACAAAAAAAACAAAAACCGTGGAGTTTCATCGGGAATTATGCGTGGATTTCACCAGCAAAATCGGCAGTTAAAAAGATCATGTTTTTTGGCCTTGATTTCAACGTAGCCTGACACACTGTTTCTTGTTTCGAATCTTTTTGCAGGACACGATGATCATGACGGCTCCGGATCACCATCCAATCATGATGGGGATGCAACCGATAATGGTGGCGATATGAAAAGCAACAATGACTGATCAAGATAGGCCGACAACAATGTTTGGATGACCAATGTGTGTGCAAACTATGCAAAATAGGAGGCAGGGAAGCAACAGCACGCAAGATACAAGATATACAATACGGGTTTGATCCTGGTCTGGTTGTCAATCGGAAATTCAGTGATTCAAGATGATCCAAGTCTGTATCTCTATGCAGTGTGTACTTGTAGCACTTCTTAATATCAACCTGTAGGAGAAAGTCATAACAACCCACACGATCCATGCATCGAACACGGCCAAACTGTGCATTTCGCATCATTTCGCTCCACCAAATCACTGGGGCATCCGACTCTCCCAAGATCTCAGCCACCAAGGAACTGAAGTACCCCGTGCCGGAGCCAATGTTCAGAAACCTCCGGCGATGGCGAATCACTGGGGATGGGAAAACCCCATGCCATCCACAGGTGAATCATCATGATCCCCATTAAAATTGCCATACCTTGGGGGATTGAAGGATTAATATCCTATTTTTGGATAGGCAAAAGCTGAGCTTTGAACGACATGCCGGTCTTCAATGGCATCAAGGCCTCTCACGCGAAAGGACACAAAAGGAGTCAAGTTGTTCGGAGAGCTTCATACCATGTGTCCAAGCGTTTGAGTCAGTGCATTTCCAAGGCTTGTCTCAGAGGTGCCCGAACAAACATAAAACCACAAGTTTGGAACTTTCATGTTTCATGATCAGAAAAGTAGCCATGATCGAGAAAAATAAGGGCTCTGAATCAGCAACTATCATTTTCAGCAAAGGTATTGTAACGCATCATCACGCATCCTAAAATGTAGCTGCCAGCCATGGACAGCCTTCAGAAGCATCCGCACAGATGAGTCTGACGCGCTGGTCTATGCTACAACCACGCGAGCTGATCTTGGACTGAAAAGCTCTTCCCACCATACTGCGGATTGCCCCAAGTAACAACAGATCCATCTGCCAGGATTGCAAGGAACGCACCATCTGTAGCATGGACCTGATCTTGGACTCGGGAGCTATCACCCCCATGAGCGTGATTTCCCCATGTACTCACAGATCCATCTTTCAGAACAGCAGCAAATGCCCTCGCCGTACCCTGGACCTGCTGCACACTCCTGAGTTGAAGTTGGACTGCAGAGCTCTCACCGCCAACAAAGTCTTCACCCCATGTTACAACAGATCCATCAGCCAGGATAGCAGCAAATGCATAGTCTGTAACATTGAGCTGCTGCACTCTTCGGAACTTGGGTTTTGTGCGGGTGTGGCCCCATGTGATGATCCAGTCACCTCCATAGCACAGCCTTTGAACCGCAACAGCGGTGAGGTTGTCTCCGTCAATGCCTGCAGCTTCCAGAGATTTGCACGGATCTAAGACATTGCCAGCAGTGACCAGCCGCAGCAGAAGCTTTGCTGCGACCGCTCGTCATGGCTACATGATATTCGAAGCATGTCCTTAAAAGGACTGCAATGGTCTTCTCAAAATGTCGTCTAAATACAATATGTGCACCAAAACATTTGAAATCTGGGCCAAATTTTCCAATAAGCGTACCCACATAGTGGAGATCAGCGTCTTTGGGGAAAAGTAGCCGACGAAGACGGAGAATCACTGGTGCCAAAGAAGTAGAGCGAGAACCGATCTGAGAAGTGCCAAAAATCGCTGACCTTCGATCCAGCCGCTACTGGATTCACATCAAACTCACAGACTTTACCCAAAAAACGATGAGTTCCCGTTCCCCAAAAAATTGTATCAAGGTAGAACAAGTTTATTGATTTTGATGGAAAACTTGGGGGGCGCCCTGAACCTTCTGCCATCTCTTCATGATGGTGCATCCTCATTTCTGTTCCGTGTTTTTTTGTAGTTCTAATCTTTGTTTGTTATATCCTGATTGTTTGTGGGTCGTCCCACACCCCATGTGAAGCGTCGCCCAAATTTTAAAAATATATACAATGGGCCAAGCAGCTCTTCATGCAATTGCAAACCCCCAGGCTTGGCATTTCGAACCACATCCATCCCCAGATTAGTCACAGTTTCTATCATCTCCATGTTCAAAAGGAACAGAAACCCATCAAAATGGGCGGATTTCAGGCTTCATCCTGCATCTTTGTTGGTGAAAACATCCCATGTCTCCCAGGATCGAATCACCTCCAGCGCCCGCGCGTAGATGTGCGGAGCTGACCTCGAAATCCATGAGTGATCCACATCTATGGTCGTAATGAAGTAAACCCAATAATGAACATCAATGAACATCATATAGATATAATATAATATAATATAATATAATGTAATATAATGTAATGTAATATAATATAATATAACATAATATAATATAATGTAATGTAATGTAATGTAATTACTGTAATATAATATAATATAATATAATATGATATAATATAATATAATATAATGTAATGTAATGTAATGTAATTACTGTAATGTAATATAATATAATATAATATAAATATAATATAATATAATATAATATAATACATATATATATATATAAACCATCCAGAATTGAGGTCTGGTCTTGGGATGCTGTAAAATGACCCAAATGGCTGGTTGCTGGGATAGTTTATATATACTGAATTGTTCCAGCGAGCCATTTTCGACGACCCGAATGTGAGTAGAATTATAGACCTCAGGGTTTCACAGAAAATGGGTTACAGATGGTTACCTACTCTACAGCTCCTCAAAAGTGACCTTGGAAGGCGGTTGCAGAAAACATAGCCGCGAGTAAAATAGGAAAACAAAACTTGCTGGGACCCCTGCAACTGTGGAAAGCGTGGTAAAGAAAACAAACGAAGCAATCGGCTCCGAGGATTTCCACCTACACTTTCGAACCTCCAGCCCTGCAAAATGCATTTTACTACCGGAAAAAATCGATTGCTGACTAGTCTTTCTGGCCGTTTTTGTTGTTTCGATCCCCATGTTTTGTCGATCCATCCTAGTTCTTGCCCCCGTTCCAAGGATCATCATCCACACTGCCGAGTGCGGCACTGGTGCAGTTTTCCATAGCGTAGCGGGGCATCCTCGCAGTCAGCTGAGGCCGCCAAGCCGTAAAAGCGAAGTTTTTTAGCCATCAATTTTTGAAAGCAAACATGATTTTAAGTTATAATTATTATAGCTGAATGTCAGACCTGGTTTCCAACAAACAATTTGTCGGGATTCAAAGCAGGAATTGTAATGGAAAGTCTTTGCTATATAGCTAAGTTAACTAGTTGCATCATTGCTTTCAAAACCCTATGAAATGGCCAGCAAGTAACTATCTTGCATTGAGCGAACCGTTACTGCAGAGTTGGTTTTGCTAGCTGGGGGCTTCAACTCAAAATTGAGACCAATGGAGATCTCACAAGCAAGTGCTGGTCATTGTCACTAGTATCTTTTCGAATGGAAAATGTTTTCGTATCAAATGATTTGGTCCATCATATGTTTACTCATATTCTCTTTTTAATGTTTGGGATTCATGTTAATTGCCAGTACTTGGAAGGATATACCGTGGTTTGAATTATGTTCAAGAAATTCATCAATTTTTGGTACATCACCATCTCCCCACTGTTGTTGTTTCACAATGCTTGTACCCAAATTGACTGCTAATTACAAACCCAATATATCCTCCACGCCCCCATATTTGTTGCTGCTACATATGTGCATGTATGTCTGTAATGTAACGCAACATAGTGGTATGTAGATGTAGATGTAGATATCATACCATACCATTGTATTCATACCGAGGCCCCTCACTCCATAGACTTCGGTACCATAGATCTCGCTGCGAAGGCCTCAGCCAGGCCCTTTTCACCTTTTAATGGGAAAATAATCTATAAGTGATTATGCATGGATGATTACCGGAGGGTAAGTACTGTAATATAATCATATTCGGGTATCAAGAATTGGTTGGTGGTTTCAAACCATCAAGCATGGGTCCAATAGGGCTACAGAATAAAGGGGAATCAAACCATCACCAACAAGCAGTTAGGCTTTCCAGTTTGATGGGAAAAAACGAGGATGTCCAGACCCTGTTGGACATAGGTCAGAATCAACTGGTCGTTAATCCATCTTAGCACATTGCCGACCCGTACTGGCTAGGTTCAACTCGGACATCCACAGGGGATTGGCGTCGTTTCGACTGGAAATGAGCCAAGATTCTGGTTCCCAGGGCCCTTGACCCATGCTCACAAACAAGATTGAAATAGATATGAATCATGTTTGTTGCATTTAAAGTCACTTCAAATAAAACAATACATATCTGTACATATATATATATATACACATATATGTATATATATATATTATATTATACACCTATTCTGTTGATATTCATGTGGAAAGAAAAGTACATATGTAGTATTGACATGTATTGACAATCCTCAGAAGTTCAACCTCACAAATCCTAATACGTCTCGTTCTGGCTGTTTCACATACCCCACCACAGGCCCTGCCTCGAATCCAGAAATGTGCTCGGTCCACTGCTTTAAAAGCATCGACGCCTCGCGTGCGCCAATCTGGCAGCCGGCCCCAAGAGTCTGGCCCAAAAAGTTCGGACGGTTTTCTCAAAGTTGGTTGTCCAAAATCAAGTTTTGGATAGTTTTTGGTGGTTCAAATTAAACATACCAAACGAAATAACGCCACCGTCACCCTTCCAACCCACGTCGTGGCAGCCCCTGGGATCCCCTTGCAGGCTTGCGATCGCAGTGCACCAGAGCGGCGGAGCCTGGCGTTTAGCAACCAGCTTCGCATGGGGTTTGGCTCAAGCTTGGGGTATCGAACCATGTAAAAAACACGTATATTATATATATTTATATATAATCGTATAATATCTTATATCTATATAATATACACATACACCATACAGGAGACCATACAGGAGATAAACATAGATAAACCATACAGTCACCACAAGTTTGCTCCTCTGATGTCGCTTGGATCCCACTAAACTATCGTTGCCAGGGCCAAGGTCCCAAAACGGAGCTGCATCGAATTTACACCCACCAATTTGAACATGGAAACAAAAGAAGAAATTTCGTTTGGAAGATGATGTTTATATGATTTTAATAGAGTCATTTTGGGGTGTACGAAAGTGAGGAGCGTAACTACACGGTGGAACTCGGTGTAACCCATATTATATCACCAGTTCATCCCTTCGAAAACCGCTTGGACCGCTTGGAACATCCACAATCCATAGGGCCAAACGATGGCAGGAGTGCTGGTTGACCATGCGCTCGTTGGACATGTGCACCTACAGGCATGGCGTGTCCAATCTTCATAGATCATCAGCCAACAAATCTCCAACCCTGTGTGCCACGACCTCGTCCTCATGGGCCGCCATAATTCTTTGGTGCAGTGCTGTATGCATTCAGTTCCAACTTGTTCCAACACGTCCAACCCGAAGTACCTTCCGCCTGTACATCACAACGTTTAATGCATCTGCCACCCTTCATGGGAATATCAAGGGCCCCTATAGTGCTGTTGGAACTGAACATCACACAGCATCTGTTGACGCCCCGGGAAGCCAACAAAGCGCGCCAAAACGGCTGCGGAAGGGTGGAAGAAGATCTGTTGTCTGAGTGCATGATGAAACAACTACGGCTATGCCGGCTATGCCATACTATGCTTCTGGAATGGTGTACCAAAATTAAAAGGGACTGAAAGTTTGAGCTCATCACCTCCATCATCCAGAACTTTTTCTGCTCCCGGCACGGTCTGTAACATGTGCCATGTGCACTAGTTGACAAGGGAGAAATGACCAGTCATGCTTCAAAAGCAGATAAAAATGCATGAAAATGCGGCATGTCAATCTTGCTCAAGTGCACTTATTCATCCAAAAGTTTCGGGATGTTGTACTGTTCTCCTGTTGTCCTGGCTACGCTACTTGATGGTTTCAGATTTTGATGCCTCCCATTTGATGTTTTGCAATTCCATGATTCCGAGTCTGAAGTTCTTCGAAGTTCTTCAGACTTCAAAAATTAAAGGGCAGCTCTCTTCTGCACAAGGAATCCTTTCTTCCAAGACAGAGAACCACCGAAAGCCGACTGAGCATCAGATCTCAATTGCCCTGAGACGCATTCTCCTTCCTGGGACATGACCAGAAGGTGTCGGCTCCAATGCGGATCAAGATTCCAAGAGTTGCACACACCATCCTGAAAAACAAGATCATGAAAAACATTGATAAAACCACAACTGCAAAATGACTCCTATCAGGACATCTCAAAAAACTGGAACATGCACACGGTGAGCTGGTCTCCTGGTGGGCAACCCCTGCCCTGGATCTAGTTCGAGCAGAGAGATGATGATTTTGAGCGTCCCAAGCTATGGAGTGGTGAAGTGGTGTCAGAGCACCTTTGGGAAGGATCCACAACTGGAGCACCAAGGTTGGCTCGGAAAATTCTGTCCCTTTTGGCTCCAGGACCTTCACCCCACTGAGAAGCCCCACAACTGGATTGAAGTGGCGCCCGACCTCGGCTCGACCAGCCAGTGGGAGATGGGACCAAAAAAACTGGAGATGAAACTCGGATGGGAAACGTTTTTTTTTGCCGGGAGCCCTTGGGAAATCAAATCCTATAAGATCCATGTCTCTTGATTTTGGGGGCCCACAATCATGGCCCGAAGATGCACCAACGGGCCGCCGCACGCAAAACTCAGCTTCCTCAGGAAATACATCAGCATGAAGAGGACCAAGACCTCAAATGACTCAAATCCATGCAGAGCTAGGGGGTACTTGGCAAGGCCATGAATTTTGGGTATAGCGGGCTGACTGTGACGATCACTAGCGAGCAAGATGTGGAATGGTTTTGCAGATAGACCCAGTGACCCCGAAACAGGTCCTGAATGAAAAGCAAAATATTTATCCTTTCGATATGTCACATGACATGTCCTCTTCAGGAGGGAACTTGATTCTCGGAGCCTCTCTTGTGATGATTCAAATTTCAACCACTTAGGTCCCTATTTTCCATCATTGAAGATCTCTTGGACATACCTTGCCAGCGCCGAGCAGCGAAGAGAACCATGTAAATCATGTGCTTGCTGCTCTTGTTCGCCATCATTCCCTGGGGCGCGACTTCAGGGATCATCAAATTAGGTCGTAAACCCCAAAACTTGGGTAGTCAACTCACATGGATGTGGCAACATGCTACGAAAATCTGCGGGACAGAGGATGTCTAGAGTGGATCTTCCAGTGCTATCTTCGTTTCGTTTGCAGTACTGGAGGGCAACATATTCATATCCCGTTTTCGTCTATCCAATCATTGTCTGGGATGTTTATGCGGATTTGCTGCCGGGACAAGACCCACCCCAAGTATCCAAACAGAATCCCTTCAGGGGTGCCAAGACGGCGCCTTCAGATGCGTCAGGGTTCCTTTCAAAAGGCTCGCTGCCTTGTCGAAATCGATACCTCAGCTTGGATCATCAGTGTTATCCCCGGATCCCACAGGTGCCCCACCAGGTGCCCCAACGGCTTGACACTTGCCCAAAGGCCTGGTGTCAGCCCTTGAGGTCGGCACCCATTTGGTCCAGTAAGCTATTGGAGTCCTTGATGGACGATCCTATACTCCTGGGGCAATCACAACTGGAAAATGTGAAAATACAACAGAAAATATCAAGTCTTTTGATGAGAATAGAACCTGCTATTCTGATACCACCTGCTACACGACCAATAGACTTGGGTTGGTATCAATCAGAAATGATGAATCGTTAGTTTGTCAAAAACAAAGTATATCCATGGTTTTCCTGTCTGTTTCAAGTTTCAACTGAGAAACTGATAAGCTATCTAGAGCACACGCACCGACCCTGCAGCACTTAGCACTTCTATGCCCACAAAAACTACCCTCATCATCACTTGCTATCATTGAAGTAGTGACAGGCGTTTTGAATCCGCTTGTAACTGGGAATTGTCCTTATGAGTGACTGGGACGGTAGACGTACCAAGATATCGGACTAGCATCAATTGAACCATCCTGTGGTCATTCGATGGAGTTTCACACATCATTCTTAAGTCTCGTGTCGTGCAGTCAAGTTTGTTTCAATCACAGATTAACATACAACAAACCAAAAATTGCCACACGCCATTTCATTTCATTAAGCGCTTGAAAGGGTCGTACCCTTGCCGCAGTCAGCATCGAATTGACAAAAACATGCGTCGAATTGCACACCGGCCCTTAACGACCTTGATAGTCGGGCAACCACGTGGCATCTGCACGGATTTGCCCACAGAGTTTCTCTGCTTCAATGACCCACTGTACTAGGTCGTCCTCCGGGGGATCCACTGGTGTGCACA
>Ga0126342_10003447_pt1 | contig 26144 bp, 25 predicted proteins | sample Cyp1metagenome_FD_92528 | JGI IMG/M metagenome (GOLD analysis project Ga0126342, IMG submission 92528) | Coral microbial communities from Lord Howe Island, Old Settlement Bay, Australia - Cyphastrea 1 metagenome | ecosystem: Host-associated > Invertebrates > Cnidaria > Coral ...
TACCTGGGGACCCATCCCATTCGGAGGGGGGGGGGGACCTCGCGGGCGGAGGACGGGATCATAAATGTATACAATTATATGTATATATATATTATACATATATATATATATACTATAAATATTATACATATATATATATATCATAATTACAGTAGATTGTAAAAGCACAATGTACACATCATCTATATGCAAGTGTGGAATATGTTGTAAATATGTATACAACCATATCATATATTTGTAAAATTGGTTTTCAGTCGGGAATTAACTCAGCCGCGCTGCTTGGGGATCTTGATGGTTGTGGCGATGAGGCAGCAACAACCCATGATTCGAATGAACCAAAAGAAGCCACCGCAGAAGAGGAATCCATAGAAACCTCGGTTTTTCAGGGTTGCTCCAAACACCCCAGGTACGTTTGGAGAAGTAAATTGGGTAAGCATAGAGGCAAAATGACGAATTGACCCCCCTAATGTGGCTATAAACCTACAATAGGTTGGAGCAACCTCTGTTTTCGTTGAGAGGAAATTTGACCAGTGTCGGCTAACCCATGTTAAACCTGTTCGAACACCCCAATTTCTCATGGTTGGCATTCATGGGAAATAGATTCCCAGACTCAATGGCTTCCAAATTAACACAGTGTTAATCCCTAATCAAAGTCAAGGGTAGTAGTATAGCAAAAAAACATCCCATCTGTTTTTTTAATGTTTAAACTGGTCCATTGTAAAATGGTTACCTGGAAAAGAACACAGGTTAGTGGGAGGTAATGGTCGACTTGGACCAAACACACCTGGCTGGAGTGAGGTCCTCTGTCAGGTCATGCGTAAAAGTCGGGTGGTGTCTTTTTTCTATTCCCACCCCAATGTTTGCAAATCCATGGTAAGCAAAGTGGGCACTGGATGGCGTCAATCCTTCTTGTTGAAAACTTATGAAAACTTCCATCATCAGTGTTGTTATTGAATCACCATCATTGCTTTACAAGATTTGGCAGTGTGTCAAAACCTTGTACCCCTTCTGTTCACATCAAAATAGCTGGGATTTATGGATGTTCATCCCCCTAAAAATGGTATTAATAGGTATTGATCCATACCCATTTCTTGGAGACTGAACAAAGGCGAACAGAAATCATCAATTTCTGGTTCGATCTATTGTCGTGCAAGAAAAATTGGCTCGTGCAAAAACCAACCGGGACGGAAGGTTCTTTTATTTAACATATGATACATATGTTTCAAATAAGTCCTTCAATTTTATCTTATATATGACATTGCCAATCTTAGATACCTGGCATTTTTTAAAGCTGGTGAGTAGATATTCCCATAGCAAGAGATTAAAGGATTCTCAAGTACCCATCGTTGACCTAGATTTTACCCTCCGGTAAACTAACACAACTATAAAAATCACCATGTTTCATGGGAAAACTCACTATTTCTATGGCCATGTTTAATAGCTTTTTGTATGTTTACCAGATATATCTCCCAGCAAATAGATATATCTAGATATTCCATATCTTTTCATATATTCTCAAGTACCCATCGTTGACCTAGATTTCAGCATTTCTTAGCATTCTGCAATATTCTGCATGTCTTGTACACATCTTCTGGTCAAGTCCGTGAGGTCTTTTGCCCCCAAGTTAGCCAACCTGTGTTGCCGTGGTGCCTAAAATCCATGGGAGAATCAGAATAATGTCCCTATCAAAATGGCAATTTGAGGGGGGTTAATTATTTACCATCTGGTTATTTAACATAGCCATGGAAAGATCCACCATTTTTAAGTTCGGTAAACCATCTATTTCTATGGGCCATCTATACCATGGCTATGTTAGTCAGAACCAGATGGAACAAAAAAACATCTTCAGGCAGGCTCAGATGTTTTGAAGGGCTGCGCTTGGGCCCAGACCGTATGTCAAGACCAAGAACGGCAGCAAAATGAGACCTGCCAATTTCTGGCCACGGATGATCATTGAACTATATTGTTATGTTGAAAATGGGCACAATCTGTTGAACTATATTGATATATGTTGAACCATATATTGACATAGGCATCATGGACCCATCTTTGGTGTCTGTTGGATCTTCATGGCTATCAATCTACTGTTGTTGGTAATTTTTTTTGCACCTTCTTTTTGCTAGCGAATCCGCATGGTGATGTTGAAAATTATTGCTGTTCCACAACTCGAACACTTCGAACGTTTGACAAACCGGTTTTCTTTCTACCAGCCCGGCTGTTCTGCCGGCGACCTTCCCAAATGGATCTCCTACAGATACCTCTCAACATTCCCATCCTACGTTGAATCCCGAGTTTTTGATGCAACAACACCCCGTTACATTTCGCGGTTGAATCCTTACCTTTGTGACTCAAATCACAAAGGTGATCCTTTTGGGGCAGAAATCCAGTCCCTTTTCTCTGAAAGACCTGGAACTTTAATGGATTCTTTTGGGAAAATGTGCCCCATATGGGAGAATCGGATCGAATGCTTTTGATGAATAGATTCTTAATGGCTTTTTCTTGGACCCCATGGTACCAAAAATATCAGGTACATGGTCTCTCCCTTGAATCCTTCATTCGGGGATTGTTGGTTTCAAAACACCCAAATAATACTGCTTGGTGGTGCAATAACCATCTTGAAACGTATGAAAGTCAATGGGAAGGATAATCCTATATATTATGGACAATAAAAAATGTTTGAAACCACCAACCAGAATATATAATGGTTGTGTTTGCAGATCATCATAACTCATGCCGTTCCATAACCGCTGTGTTTTGTTTGTTCCCATCCAAATCTGATGTTTGATCCTCATGGTCCCCTTTATTCAATGGCCGCACACTGTAAATTGAATCTAAAGGAAATAACTATTCAAAACGACCACTCTGCCAGGGCACTGACTGCTTTCAAATCACCGGACAAAATATGAACGGTCATGCATGTGTTCTAATCCTGCAACCAATTTGAGGGACAACCACCAGAGTCTGATGCCCAGACAGAAATCTGAAACATCATTTTCATTCATTTTCTCATCAAGATGATGTACCATCATTTGGGTATGAGTCAAAACCTTGGTACCCTAGTGAACCCCAAATAACTGGTAAATGGATGTTCATCCTCCCAAATATAGCAAGATTGGTTTTGATACATCCCCATTTGGAGTAAAACCCCAAACAGTTTGGACAAACAGTCCCCTGTTTTTCAAGATGAAATTCAGTCGTTGGACCTCCAACATCCAACGGTGATCTTACTTCCGATGGAGCACCCAGCGGTATCATTTAAGGTTTCGTTTCACCCGTCCAACTGCGGGGATATATCTATATATATATATATATCTAATATAATACCCTCTGGTAAACTAACATAACTATGGGAAATCACCATGTTTATTGGGAAAACTCACTATTTTGATGGCCATTTTCAATAGCTATGTAACAAATTATCAGAGGGTATATGTACTCATGTATAAAAGCTTTATCCGCTTTATAAAAGCCTCAGTTGTATACCAACTTACCCACTTTAAAAATATTGAAATTGCATGTGAACAATGACATGTTTTTGTTAAGTCATAAAGCTTTTTGTTAAACACTACAATTTCCTTAGTATATCCCATCATTCCATCATATTTCCCGATAAACACCAGATTAAGTGTTTTGAAAAATTAAAACACACATTGAGACGAGTAACACCACCAAAAAAAAAACATGAAACCCCAGCAAATCGCAGTTTACTATAACCTCTGGTAATTTCACACAATGGAAAATCATCATGCGACTGAAAACGGTTGGTGATCTCCAAATGGCGTCACTTTCCATAGCTTTTTTTGTTTTCCCTCTGGTAATTTTTCACAGTTCGACTCCGAAGATTTGCAATTTTTAGTGGTTGAAACCTATGTTTCACTAATCTTCCAAACCCAAGTCATGCCAGGGTCGTCATGTTAATTTACTGGAGGCTTATTTATATAATTACACCAGACATCAGTAGCCCCAAAAGATAGAACAGCTTGCATTTACCATCATTCACTATCGATGCTCCATGGTGCTGGACTATGAACCTACAAAACTGGGCCCAAAAAAAAGGGGTAAATGTAGGTAAATATTCCAGCACCATGGAGAATCTGGGTATAGAAAATGACCAATTCATAGACAATTTACCAATTATAGATAGTCGATTTTGGGGAGAATAAAAAAATCTGGTTAAAACAATGCCATAAACCACCCATTTGGGAATGGTGTATACCACCTATTTATGTTGATTTGGGGATGGGTCAAAACCCTATCCCCCTGTAGTTCACATCAAAATAGCTGGGATTTATGGATGTTCATCCCCCTAAAAATGGTATTAATAGGTATTGATCCATAGCCATTTTACCTTTTCAATCAGTGCACGGTGCCGTTTCGTTTCCGGCACCTCCGCACCAGGAAGCCACTGAGGCAACCAGCAAGGCATCGCCCGCCTGGGAACGACGCGAATCGGAGCCGCGGCGGAATGATGGCAAAGACCGTGGCAAGAAATGGGGAGAAAAGATGGACAAATTGGGGAAAATGGTGGAAACATTAGCGAAAAATCTGGAAAATGAATGAACATGATGGAAACAAGAGAACAAAAAGATGGAACACATGGGGAAAGTCCAGCAAAACATATGTAAACATGAGGGAAATGACGTGAAATTCCAACAAACACATTGGAATACATGAGGGAGACATCTTGAAATTTTGAGGGAAATGCAGTGAACATATACTATTTTTAGGCAACTTAGGAGATGGATGCATGTTTCATGTTTCAGGGAAACGTATGGAAACTTGTCTAGGGAAATGATGGAAACATCAGTGACACAAATGATGCGTTAATTTGTGTATTTTATGGGAAATTAAGTATAAAACAATTGGGTTTGGGAGTATATTTTTGGGGGTTGTTGCAGGGTGGTTGTTTTAGCCTAATTATATAGAACGGTTGTGGTGCTGCTGTTTCTTCTTTTTCTACCAGCGACATTTAAGCATGAAAACCACATCAAAAGCTGGGATATTCGATGATTTTTGGGTCTCAAGACAACAACAAATGGGAATACCCAAAGAATTATGTATTGCAGTAACAGGTTTCGAATGGAACACACAACAAATAATGAAAAACAAAAAGAGATCGCAACACCGGCAGAAAACACAAAACAAAAAACAAGAACAAAAACAGCAATGGAAAACATGATGATTTTAACAAAAAAAAGGTATAGAGAAAATCGGTCAAAGTATCTGAAAGCTGACTTTCCCATACTTTTGGATGAATATCCAGAAGTAGCAGCCCCTGCGGCCCTGCGCTTTCCCTTCCGTCCGCCTCATCGGCTTTGAAAAACAAACAGCTGCAGAAGCACTCCGCGAAGATAAAGGCGATTAGACCTGGCAAGCCAAGGGGATCATGCAGATCATGAGGTCAACATATTTGAACATGTTTTAACCAGATGGACCATATTAGGATCCATATGGATCCATATACCATCCATATACATCATATATCATCATATAGTATAATCATATACTGACTCGATATGATTGGATTGTGTTCTCTGGAAAAGCCATGGAGTTTAGGGTCCCCATGATCAGGTCCAGGCTGCATCCCATTACCTTTGAGGATCTTGGTTCGGCTATTCAGAGCTCAGCAAGGCTATTTGCAGCAACGGTAGATTCGAAGCGTCGGAAGTTTGCCTCCAATATGCCCCTCGTAGAAGAGATCGCGAGTCCTTGGGACTTGGAACTGAACTTCGAAACGATGGGAGCATTGCATGATGCATTCTGGATGGGAAAGTCATGTTGGAAACAGAGTCTGGGCGTCCCAAAATGACCTTCGCAGTTGACTTAATTCAGCAAGACTCAAATAAGTCTTTGAGTTTGACTGACTTTGCGGGACTCCAAATATCTCCAAATTCTCCGAAACTCCCGAGTTTTTTACGACCAATGCACTCACAACACCTGCCAGGCAAGACACTTTGGTAGTTCCCATTCATCGCAAAGCCTGGACCGAAGCCGGGCTTTGGCTTATGGCTATGGCCATGGCTCAAAATGAATTGGAAGGATCCCCCCCAAAAAAATGAAGGTTTCAATACCAAACTTAGACTGAGACGATTTGGAGGTTTCCATAAATATGGGTATCCCAATAGCTGGATGGTTCATAATGGAAAATCCATCTATAAATGGATGTAAACTGGGGGTACCCCCATGACTTCGGAAACCTACATTTGAACATGACCATGTTTGGTCCCGGCTGGCAACTCACATTTTGACATATCCCGTATCCCATCCAACTTCCCTAGAGGGGACGCTTTTTAGCCGCCACCGTTGATATCATGACATGGGTGTGTCTAAAAATGGGGGCGGAACGGCGGAACCCACTTTTATGGCTGTTCATAGTATGTCATAGGGACATTTTGATTAACCACTGGATTTGACGATATATTGTTTTTTCAGACAAAACCACATATGGGGATGGGTCAAAACCCTGGTACCTAGTGAACCCCAAAATAGCTGGTAAATGGATGTTCATCCCCCTAAAAATTGTATTAATAGGTATTGATCCATACCCATATCAACTTTCAAACACTCCTTCTCCTGATATATCTTGTCCACCTGGGTCTGGGTCAAAGTTATACCCCAGAGGAAGGTTCTGCAAGTAGCACTTACAATGACCCAAGTTTCATGACTCATGAAATTCCCCCAAATTGTTTACTCTCCGATAAATTTATCATAGCTATGGAAAATGTCCACTTTCTTATTGTTTTACCATGATTTACCCAAAATGTTGCTTGGTTTTACGTATCTATGTTAAATTACCAGATGGCAAAAAGCGGTCCCACTGGGGGGCCAGGCCAAACAGCATCTTGCGATTGGCAACCACTCGGTGGACAAAAGCACTTCGACCACTCGACCTCGAAAAATGGCGCCGCGCGGTGGCCTCCATGGAACCTCAAAACGACCTCTTCGGAGTTTTCAGCAAAAGGCCACGGGTCACAGACATATACAATAGTAATCAACAGTATATAATTAAACTGAAATGTCTTTGTCTCAAACTGTCCCCAAGATCCCATTGTTGATTGTCATTCTCCCTGTTTTTCACACAATTTTGGGATAACCCCCCTGGTTCAAAACAACACCTGATAGTTCGATACCCGCAAAAATATCCCCAGTCACGGTACGAAGCGTTACGCATGTCCGGTGCATCCACGGTCTCCCTTGAAAGATCTGAAACCACGACGCGCACCTCTTCTAAGGATTCAATATCTCCTTCCTCAGCAGTCAAGATCTCATATCTGGTCATGGAAGAACCAAAAAACAACATATAAACAACTATATATAGCACCCGCCAAAAAGATAGAACAGTTGGAAGATGTTGGAAGCCTGGAAGTAATGGGGAAAACATCATCGACATACCATCCTGGAAACACTGTTCGGCATCTTTCTGGGTACTGTAAAACATATTCGGTATTGCCCAGGTCAATCCCAAACAAAGTCGGATCTTGGGTTGGATGATGCTCTTTCACCTTGCCCTTTCTATGGCAGTTATTTAGGGTGACATGGTTTTGCTTTGGGAAAGAGGACAAGTCACAAACAAAACTATATACAGTTGTTACCCCTCTGTACAACCCCATTAATCTAGGTAAATTGTAATAATTCACCAACCTGAAATGTTCGGCTATAAGGGGATAATTCCCCGAATCCTAACCATGATTATAGTGAGGGAGAACAGTGAGGTCACTATATATAATTTACCCAGATTCATCTTTTGAAGAGTCTCGGAACTAATAAACTTCTTCGCCAAACTGATGCAGCCAATCATTGTGGGTCATTGGGAACAGTATTACCTCCAGCCAACTGCCAGTCAAGAGTGAGATGTCACCCATTGTCACCCAATTGATTTTTCTGGTATAGAATGACTAGCAGTTTGCAAACTGGAAAATCGCCATCGACAATCATCGACATAGCTAAATAGGGACAGTTTATCAGAGAGTATCACTCCCAGACGCTCCATGTGTGGAATATTTACCTACACTTGGTTGATTTTTGGGGTAAATGTATGTACCCTCTGGTGAACCAACATAGCAATGGAAAATCACCATTCTTAATGGGAAAATCCACTATAAATAGCCATTTTCCATTGCTATGTTAGTTCACCAGAGGGTAAATCTTCCAGCACCATGGAGCATCTGGGGCAGAAACGCTAGTCATAGCCAGGCATCCCAAGATTGACAGTTGCCATCGATGTCATAGCCGGTACCTGGTGACGCCGTGACGCCGTGATCGATCGACGAAGGACCATGGAAAAAAACGATCGAAACGCAAAGAAGAACATGTTTTTATAGTGAGTTTATCGAGGCTACTCTGAATAACCTGGAATATCCGTTTAAGATACTGGTTGGTGGTATACCTACCCCTCTGAAAAATGATGGAGTTCGTCAGTTGGGATTATTATTCCCAATATAGGGAAAAATAATGAAAAATAAAAGTCGTGTTCCAAACCACCAAGCAGACTTCCTATCACTGCTAATATGGTGCATAGTCGCCAAACAGAGGCACGGCAAATCCAAAAATCCCCAGGGGACCACCACTTTGTGTCAATAACCATGTTAAAGCCCCGTTGTTCATGGTCAAGAACCATGCTAAATCTCATTTTTTTGCTAATTTAGCCTCCTGTAAACTGACATAGATGTGGAAAATCATCATGTTTTATAGGATTTTATAGATAAATCATCTATAAATGGACCATTTTCCACATTTATGCCAATTTATGCTAGTTTGCCCCAGGGTAATCCAGTTTTTTCACTCCACTTCATCGGCCAGTCATGGCCACTTCATCGGCCAAGCGACAGCGGTAGGACTCAAACTCCACCCCCAGGGTGTACCTTGGAGTGGTGGATTAAGTCCCACAAAAGCTGGAAAAGTCATGTATCCCTATTTTAGTGACATTTTGTTTACCCTCCTGGTTGTGACTAACAGTTTGCTATTGCAAATGGCCCAGTCGAAATAGTTGATTTTCCCATTGATTGAAAATGGTGATTTTCCATCGTTTTTTTGTATGTTTACCAGAGGGTACTCTTCTACCATTCTACCTGTAATATCCCTTTAAGATACTGGTTGGTGGTATACCTACCCCTCTGAAAAATATGAGTTCGTCAGTTGGGATTATTGTTCCCAATATATGGAAAAATAAAAAATGTTCCAAACCTATATATATATCATTATATATCTTTAGCACATCCAAGCGTACTGATCGATGCTCTGCTTGGTTCGGAAGAGGACACTGAAGAGCCCCACGTCGCGCTCCTGTCCAGCCGTTAGAAAATGTCTGACTGGGCCTCCAAGATGATTTCGCTATGAGACGCTTCTATGCTAATAAAGGTGGCTGCTACAGAGGGAAGGGAGAACTACTATATCTATTATTTTATCATTTATGTATGTTTATATATATACAGATATGATATGCATCAAGTTTCACTTCAGGTATGTTTCTGCTGTACTGAACATGCAGATTTCTTGTATTCGATCACTGCATTGAGGGCCAATAATCCCATCATGACCAAATTATCCAGTCTCAAGACATGTCTGGCAAGATCTTCAGAAACTTGTCTCAGTCTCAGATATGAGCATCAAACCATATCAAACCACATTAGGCCATCAGGTATCCAAGAAGCTGAATATTTACAAGTGGCACGAACAATGATCAACATCTCTTGGGAAAACAAAGCAAACTGCGAACAATCTGCACTTCTCATAATCATAATTCATGCACCTAAAAAAATCAACTAACCATAACTTGTGACCATTTGAGGTATTTGGAGATGATTCAACTATTTGGGGATCATTCCAACTATAGTAATTATTCATACTTATCCAAGGCGACCATTCCAGCCCTTCCGGAGGCTCCTCGCAAGTCCACTCCGCGCAACTTTTTCCTTGGCACCCGCCGGCGACGAAAAAAAGGGGATCATCGTAGCACGGATGGAGAGACCCAGTGATTAATGGGACCATGAATGTCAACCCCGGATTGATAAACCATGGTTTATTAATGTTTATTAATTAGAGGGCTACTCCCCAAATAGTCATAATCTGATACCCCCCAATTAAAAAGCCGTTTCGGGTTTATTAATCCGGGGTTGACATTATACATAATTTGATGATGGGATAATGATAGAAGAACATAGAATAACCTGGGACAATACGAGAAAGTATGGGATCATCATTTGTGTGTGTGTCTGAATCAGGACTTTGCAACCCAACAAAAAAGGCTGCCATGTGCGCTAGTGCAGCCAGCTGCATGTCAAAATTCAGAACCATAACAAAAGGACAATTGACTTTGGTTGTGATATGTCGCGATGTAGTACTGAACCACTCCAGATCATTCCAGAATTGCATGGTTTCTCTGCAGGAAAACAATGGGTTCACTGGTAAAAAAAAATGCCAGAACATGCCTTCTCAGGAGCCAGTTCCATGAATCATCGACAACTCTCTAATTTAGTTGGACACCCTTGTGAAGCACAGAGAGATGTCTGCGGGGGCCCCTACCAGTAGAAATGGCTAAAGATGACAAACCATTAAACCTCAATGGGCCGCCTCATTATACTCCATGGAAACCCCATGAATCTCTATCAAGCCCCATTTTTTAACCCATTAAACCCACCCATTCAATCCCAATCAATTCCATTAGATTTCATGAAACAAATCCATTAGATTCCCATGGAAATCTCCATCCCATATGCTCCATGGTGCTGGAATATTTATACACCAACAAAACTACCCTTGTCCATTTTATCACCATCAGTTTTCTAGGTTTTTCTATACCAGCACCGTTTTGTTCGCATCTGATCCCATGAAAAATTGCTCCCTGGTGATCTCTCCATCAAGGCACCGTTGTAGTTTTCCGTCTTGCAGCGGCACATTTGGATCTCGGTCTCAATCCTCGGATCGCGGGGGACGACCACCGTTCTGAATGTTGGCTTTTTCTAGGCTGCCGTCAGTTGGGAAACATATCTATCACTACTAGGAACATCAAGTATGATACAATTCAGAGATTGTATCTAATATAATATAATCAGCTATAGTATGTATATCTATAGTCTATAGCAAATATCGATTTATACAGGATGGGGCCCAAGATAGCGTACTGCCTTATGTTTGTGGCTGAATTCCATGGTCTATGGTAGATATAACGAACTAGTTTTCATGGGGTTTATAAACCAACAAACATAACTGGGGAGCACCATCCTGTATGGGGGTTTCCTAAAATGGAGATACCCCAATAGCTGGATGGTTTATAAGGGAAAATTCATCTATAAATGGATGATTTGGAGGTACCCCTATTTCAGGAAACCTCCATATATGTGTATATAATCATATTATCTAGACACATCATATAATGATTTAAAATGTACACATATGATTTGATGAAATGTTCATTAAATCCCATGATATACATGTTATAAATTTTACATATTACATAATATGCAAAATGTTAGAATCTTCATTCCCCCAAAACGTTTTCGAGTCACATGGGAAACTTTCACACACCCACGGCCTTCTAGGCCGTGGCAGGTCAATATCATGAGCATCCTATGGTCATATTGTGATCATGAGAAAACATTGGAAACCCACTCATAATATAATATACATATATAGGATGGTTTTAACAATATATCTATTCAATGTAGGATGGTATATAGATAATATATTCATAATGAGCATCCCATATATTGGTTATAAATCCAATGGTTAAAACATGGGGATTCCAATTAGAAATGTACCTTGTATGATCCCGAGGGGGTCCAGTGGAAAAATCAGCCCAGGGATGGAAGGTACATTTCACATCTCCGACATCCCCGGTTCCGATCATCATGGATCATCATTTTCCCAATGTAAATTCCATGGGAGATCTTCAGGATCCTAAAATGGAGCTACGTTAGTACCATATTATCGGCCATATTTTGTGGGGATATCCTTCATTTCTCCTGGTGCTAAACGCAGGGAATGTTCGGGAATGATCCATAATCACTAGTAATAATCATCCCAGCAACCCCCATTCCCCCATTCCCATCCATTCCCTACGTTCAGCACCAGTAAGATTAGCTATGTTCATCCTATTTCAATGGCTATGATCCTGTTTCCAATGGCATTTTCCACCATTTCCATGGCCATTTCAGAGCCCGTTTTCGAAGCCCAATTCAAGGGAAAATCTAGGGCTTTGTAGATCCAATGCCAAATCCATTGAAAAGTGCCGAGCCACTCTCGCCATCGGGCGCAGGTCCGTCGTGCAATCATGGTGTTGTCACCTAGAGGCTCGGATGAGGAAAGAACGTTGGAGTGGTTTCAGGGAACATATAACTATGGAAAATCACGATTTTCAATGGGTAAATCCACTATAAACGGCCCATTTTCCATAGCTTTTTGTTAAATTACCAGAGGGTATTCTTCATGTGTTGACCTTTGCAATCCTTTGCATCGAACTTCCATCAACTTCCCGATCCAAGGAACCATTCACGATGCAAACATCACCCCACCAGAAGTGCACATGTCGAGCCGCCGGATTGTAGGCAAACCTCGTGGAACAGAAATGTTCATGGCATTTCATGGGAATATAGTGGATAGTAGGTTTTTATATACGAGTAATGGGATACATAATGACGTAATGGGCTATTTATGTATATATATATAAGTATAAGTATATAACAACCAACAATATGACATATGGCTTGTGGTCATCCATCTGCCATGGAAATCCCAACATCATAGATACATCACTGGGAAAAAAAACACAAATCCCCATGAAAATGAAGTGATGATCATGCCCAAACATACAATCCATCTTTGACCATGGTATCTGGATGTATCTGGACTTCTTCACCAAGTCCAGCCCAACAAATTGGCAAAGCCAAGGCCAATTTTGACGGCCGCTTCAACTGGTTTTGGGATGTTCTGAGTTGGGGGCCCTATTCTAAGAAGCTTCAGAAATGTCTCAGGTCAATTCACACATGGAGGTTTCCAAAAATAGGGGAATTCCCCAAAAATCATCCATTTGATGTTCGGATTTTCCATGAAATAAACCATCCAGCGAGCTTGGGGTACCCCCAGTCCTCGTTTTCCGTTAAAAATTAAGGGACATACTACAGGATGGGGCCCCCAGTCGATAGCGTTCAGTTGCCTTACGTTTGTGGCTGAATTCTATGGTTTATGGTAGATATAACGAACTAGTTAATGTGGGTTATTTCATGGTTTATAAAGCAACAAACATAACTGGGGGGCCCACCCTGTACAGGAAACCATGGTCTTTCCGATTTGTTTTTTTGCTTTTCTTGTGGGGACTTTATTATAAATGTGTTACATCATCCTATACAAACTTCATTAGCCATTCATCGGTTTCCATTTGTTTGCCGGGGGTGGATTTGTTTGACCATCTAAGATTCCAGGGACGGGATGTTCACAAAAAGCAACATGGGATGGCTATAGTCGATCTTGTGGGGATAGTCCAAGTCTTTCTATCTACCCTACTAAGACTTGCTTCCAAGATCCCTACCGACCTTAAAGGGGGGGGAATCTTAAAAAATGTAACTTACATTTTTGGGGATTTGAACCTTGAAAATGTAAGATTACATGTTTATTTCTCTTGACGTTTTGATACCTTAAACAAGGTAACTTACATTTTGGGGAGGTCCCTCAAAATATAAGTCCAGCTAAATATAAGTTACATTTTTTAAGGTATCAAAAACAGTGGGTGAGCGAAAAAAGAATCCTTGGGTGGGAGGGTCTCTAAATGTAGCTTGCGCCCCTCCGAAGGTAGTTTGTAACCCTTGGGCCTTTTCCAGGGGAAAGAGTCATGTACACAGAGTTTAGTGGGTACAAAGTTACATTTTCAAGACCTCCTCAAAACATGTCTAGCTTACATTTTTTGACCCCACCCCTCCGAAAAATGTAAGTTCCACTAAGGGTGGGGATCTGCCAGGGTCAGGTCCGAAGCTCTTCCAGTTTCTAGGGCTGCAACTGAAGCTATCAGCTATCGTAAGTAGGGAATGAATACTATTGGACAAATCGTCGCCAGTATACATTCCCAAGATGATACTATTGGATATTTACTGGAAGTATTTACCCTAAGTATGATCAATTCGATTGGATGGTAGGGAGTCTCATATCATCACACGTAAATTACGGTAAATTCAAACGGCTCGCTGAAGATGATCAACAGCTGATCGCCAAAGTCTTCCAAGAGATGTAGCACGGCTTTAGTGAAGTTACCTTTGGGGGGGCTCATTCCTTCAGATGCATTAGTAATTCTGGGTCATTCACTTGAGTGTATAACCCTCAAAAATATGCAAGAATCACGGACCCTCCTGGGTGTGTCTGAACATGGGCTATACCTCCCAATCTTGGCTATTTCTTGGAAAATGAACACATGAAGCAATGGATTTAGGGCACCCTATTTTCAACCCCAAATGCTTCAAAATGGTCCCTATCATCCCTACAGTTATGGCTCTTTACATGTATATATATATATATGTATTATATATATATATATGAATTATTATGTATATATATGATATATATATATGTCACTAAGTCACCCCATTGATGGAATGATAACCACATCAAAAATCCTCATGGAAAAACCGTCCCGAAATCATCGATTTTAATCTTGTCCCAGGTGCAGAGGGGGCCAATCCAGCGTACTGGTCTGCAAACCTGGCGGGGCAAACCTGGCGATGTTCTAATGGGGTACCCTCTGGTAATTTAACAAATAGCTATTGAAAATGACCATTTATAGTGAGTTTTCCCGTTAAAAATGGTGATTTTCCATAGCTATGTTAGTTTACCAGAGGGTAGCTCAAAAAAATGAGTGTTTTTTTTGCAAAGGTTCTAATGTGGTAAAGCCAATGATGTCAACTATCACTGGATTGGTTTAAGAGAAATTTTACGACCCTATTTTTTGATGGGTTTTCCCCATGGTTTCCGGTTTCAATTTTCCCTTCAATCCCATCAAACTATCCTGCAAAATCACCAGACATGGGTGGTTTTGTAACCCTCCACTTCAATGGTAGCTTTGTAAAAAAAAAATGTTGGGTTTACCGCAAGCCAAAGCCAACGCTGTCAAAACTGAAAATCCCTCCAGTAAACTAACAGTTTGCAATGGAAAATAGACCCTTTATAGGTATTTATAATTTATAAATATTATATAAATGGATTGATTTATAATAATTAAATATATATATATATATATATTATATTAAAGATAGATATTCATATAAGTAGATTATTGATTTACCTATTAAGATAGATATTCATAGCTATGTTAAATTGCTGGTAAGTTGCATTATTTAACTGTAATTGCATGTTCTGAGCTTCCCGGTTTAGAAAGACCTTTGAAAACAAGGTCTTTTTTGCAAGACATGTTCAACTTGACTTGCACGGCTAAATAAGTATGTCTTGGTATTCAAAGTGATTTGCCAAATCTTGAGGTGCCAAATCCTACATAACAAATCCTTAGAATTTCTACCTCAGAATAAACATATCCCACTTGTACATAAACCGAGCACTCAACCGTAGCAATCCATGTCTTCACCAGGCCACGTCTGGAGGCGTCAGCTGCTTTCGTTGGAAGCCCAGCATGCTGCAGCTCCGTTTGAAGAGCCGTGGTATTCCATTTCTCGAGATAGGCCTGGGTATGTTGGGTGCGACTCAAAGCATCCTCCACGGTTTCTGGAAAAACACTATTTTAATAGGTAAAACAGCTGTAAATATCAATGGTCCATTTTCCATGGCAAACTGTTAGAAAAGCCCTAACTTTCACGGTTTAGAAAATCATTGACCGAAAATGTGCAAGTTTTTCTCATTGTTTCCCCTATTAATATTATGATTGGACACAAATTATCATAATTTTCCATGTTAAATGTTATAACAATTTGGCCATTTGGCAGGCATATCGTATTTATTTAATTTTCCATATTCATTTCATTTTGCATGTATTCAAAGTTCAAAATTACATCATCATAATTTTCCATATCACCATTTGGGGGGCATAAGCTCCATTTCTGGACAGAACCAAATGCTTACCCCTGTTCCACCAGGCCGTTCACAGAGACAAGCCCCTGGTCATCCCGGGCCATGGCAATCCAAATATCATGGGGAATGTTAAAATGACCTATGAACATCTGTGAAAATGGATGGATGAAAATGATATTCATAGAATAGATAACATAGAAAATAGATTAGATGACATAGAAAATTAGATACATTCCATGAAACAAAACTCTGAAAATGGATTGATGACCATCCTTTGCTATCTGTACTGCAATCTACTCAAGTTTTGACCAGTCACAGGTGGGAATCCCTACCGCTTTTTGTACCCGGAAAAAGTCACTGGTTGATGATCACCATCCCTATTAAAAAAACAGACATTGACTTACTGGTGCTTAGTAGGGAAATGGATGGGTTGCTGGGGGTTGCTGGGATGATTATTACTGGTGATTATGGATCATTCCCGAAAATTCCCTGCTAAGCACCAGTAAGTTGAAGGATGGAATACCACCTTATCAGACACTCCCTGAGCCCAGGAGCCAAGTAATCTCCAATGAGCGCTGCCTCTTGATCCGCTTCCTCCGATCAGTGCGGATGAAACACACTCCAAGAATAGGTTGTGGGACATATGACCACAGATAATACAATATATATATATATATGTAATATTATATCATATATATATATATATACATATATATATGTTATGTATAATAATATATATATATATATAACATAATATATATATATACCAAGATATACCAATGTTTCAGGAACCGTTCAGGAAAAATCCAGTTAGACATCGTGTTGAGTTGTCTCTTAGGTGAAAAAAAGGCCCTTGGTTCTATCGTCTTCATCTCCACATGGGTCATTTTTTCACCAGTAAATCAGGTGAGAAAAATGTGTTGTTGCCTCTAGGCCTGGTCTCTGGAAATTTCTGAAATAGGCACTAGAGTATGTTAATGACTGCTTGGTGGTTGAGCCCTACCCCTCTGAAAAATGATGGAGTGAGTTCGTCAGTTGGGATGATGACATCCCAACTGAATGGAAAGTCATAAAATTCCATGGTTCCAAACCACCAATCAGATGATGGTTTAAAACCCCTGTAAGTGCTACAGAAACACATTGAGCCAATCAACCAGGGTCTGTCGGGTCACCCTTAAAGATTCGACCGACCCTTGGTCGGTCTCCACCAACCCTATTAGAATCCAAACAAACCCTAGAAATAAGGAATATTAGGGGTATATTCTCCCTGTATCTCCCTGTTAAATCCAGATTTTTTTGACTTTGGATGACTTTGGATGACTTTGGAACACCAAAAATGCGACGGAGCGAGTATCCAAACGCCGACCCAAATCCGCAGACCAGGCGGAACCGTAACTCCACCTGAGCAACCGCCACGCTTGGAAGTCCATTGATTCAATTGATTCAGTTGAGTCAGAGGTTTCTCAAAATCGGGGACCCCCAAATCATCCATGTGATTTTCGGCTTTCCCTCATCAACCATCCACTTTGGGGTACCCCGATTTTTCTTCCGCATTTTCGGGGTCCCGTTCATATAAACAACACCCCCAATTCCGAAACCCATGGGAGCCATCCAGTGATGGGATGGCCCGAGTTTTTCGCCCAGGTTTCGAGGCGAATGGAAAATCCATCGGAAGGTGGCGATGTCACCCATAGGAAAAGCACAAAAATGATGGATTCATGGGCAAAAGGATTGATGCTGATGAGGAGGATTGGAAAAAAAGATGGTCTTTCCGGATGAGAATATAACAGCAATGACGGTGATTTTTGGAAATGAATATGATGATGGTGCTGAGGATGTTTATCATGATGCCTATGTTGATGATAGCAATGATAATAGTATAGTCAATGCTAGCAATTGTAATGAAACCAATGAAAGACATGGTATGAGTGATAGCAATGAGAACAATGAGAACATGCATGGTGGTGATGATGAAGTGATTAAGTGACAAAGTGATGAAGTGCTGCAGTGATAGAGTGATAGGGGATACTATTCCTTCATGATGGTTGGTGAATGGGGTTTCCTATCATCCAGCCAGTGATAAATCTCACAGAAGGTGGCATGGCAACCTTAACATTAAATCGAATTCTCGAAGATATGTACATGTAAGTATTGTGCACAAAAACTCATACAAAGTCTCGCGGCTTTGGCTGGCTGCATCAACCGTTTTTTAAGCGAAATATTCTTGAAACCAACATCACTTTGTAGATCATGTTACTTCGGGAAAGGAAAACAACAACATTTTCCAACCATTTTCCCAGGTTTTCTACATCAACCAGCTGCACCTCACCCTTATTTCGGACCCGCGAGTGCGAGCGCGGTTCCAGTTATAAGTCGATATACTGGTCCATGGTGGATGTAGGGGATGAAACCAGATGTTTTGGGAGCATGAGATATGAACGGGCCAGATGGGCAAACTATATATATGCTTCAGTCATGTTCAGTCATATCATGTTATTTCTCAACTTATGGAGGGACTGTCACCATGATGATACCGGTACCCATCTAACACACCAACTGCACCCCCATATGATATCGGTTCCCATCGTCGCTTCGAACCGACCATTGCAACCCAGGGACCAACGGTAGACGGTTTCGCCCGTGGTCAACGCGCCCCCGGATTGCCGTTCGAGGAGCGCGTCATAGACGTCCCAGTTCCTGGCAAGGGAAGCGCTACGATGGGCGTAAATTAACAGAGACCCTGCCAGATAGGGGTTGGAAGACTAGTGAAACCACTATAAATAGGTCATTTTCAGGGTCGAACTGTTAAATTACCAGGGGGTACTTGGGGGTTCATCCCACTTAGTAAGTTTTTCTAGGCTGCAACTCTAGTTATAAGTGGATTAACCCTACTTATCCTACTTACAACCAGGGATATAAGATGATATAAGCTACTGACTAAGTGGGATGAGCCACGAAAAACGTTATTGTGTTGGTTTGAATGGTTTGTGGTGAATGATTGTGGTTATTGGTCATGGAGATAATGTGTGTGTGTATGTCTATTGGTTGTGGTGTGATTATTCTTAAATATGTATGTAAATGTATATAATTATGGTTTAGGATTGTGGTCATAGTTATTAAATGTAGTTTTAATGTGTACCCTCTGGTAAACTAACAAAAAGCTATTGAAAATGGCCATAGAAATAGTGGATTTTCTCATTAAACATGGTGATTTTCCATAGCTATGTTAAATTACCAGAGGGTATATATATATATATATGTGTGTGTGTGTCCGCCGTCCGCCGTCCATCCTGGTGCTGAGTATGCATTGGTCGATGGGGTTCCCAGAAATGCATGGGGGATCCCCAATAGCTCGCTGGATGGTTTATTTCATGGAACATCCGAACATAAAATGGATGATTTGGGGGTACTCCCATGACTTAGGAAACCTCCATAACTTGGTTTTGGTGATGTGGATTTTGGTGTAACCCGTGGCGTTGTATGTTGAATTGCATCCCATTAGATATTCTCAGCATGATCATGCAAATCCTCCATGATTTATGATCGCTTCATCCTCATGTCTTCGCTCATTATACGATATCATGAGGTATCTAATCACCATGATCCTTACTTGATGACAGATTTTCCACCATTTTCCCATGAATTTCTCTTTTGAGGCCTGGACAAAAGATGAATGAATCCCCTATACCCTATGAAAAACATCCCATTCAAACCCTGAACAAAAACCCCATCAAACCCCGTGAAAAACCCTATCACAAACTATACGTACAAACCATCGTGGTTTTATGTACAGAAAGTGGCCCCGGTCCCATGACGCAAATGCGGCAGCCAGCCATGGTTCAATGAACATCCCATTTATTCACTATGAATTCGTTAATTCACCCCCTATTCAATCACCATTAAATCACCATTAAATCAGCACTAAATCAGCACTAAATCACCATGAAATCACCATTACATTGCCAATCTTAGATACCTGGCAAAATAAAAAAAATAGCTGCTTAGTGGATATTCCCATAGCAAAAGATTTCTCAGAATTCTCAAGTACCCATCCAAGGTTGACCTAGATTACATTCCTGCGGCAAAGCAAGGATTGCTGTGGGTAAAACAATGTCATAAACCATCCCCCAGTCATCACTATTTTGATAGGTGCTCCAGGAAAATGAGTGGTAAAAATGACATTGTTTTAGCCAATAATCACCATGATATTTCCAATAAAATCACCATTAAATCACCAAGAAATCACCATTATAATCCCCATTAATCATCATTAATCATCATTAATCCCCATGAATCACCATTATATTCCCAATGCGGCAAGGCAAGGCGCATGTGGAAGGGGCTGTACCAACAACTCACCGTCTCTCCGTCGTCATCGCGGCGCAGCTCGCAGATCTGTTGGTCAGCTTCCAAGGCATGGCAGCTCCTAAGGGATCTCAGTGATAAACGAAAAATGGTGGATTTATATGGATTTATATGGTGGTTATTTATATGGATGGAACAAAAACTGATTTCTATGGATGTTATTGACTTATATGGATTTGTATGGTTATTTATATGAAAAAATGTGATTTCTATGGATTTATTTTGATTTATATGGTTTTGTATGGTGATTTACATGGTGACTTCAAAAATGAAATTGGTGAAAAAAACATTGTGATTTATGGATTTAACTAACGGTTTTAGGTGCTGCACACATGCTGATTTACATGGATTTGTATTTGATGTACCATCTGGTTATTTAACATAGCCATGGAAAAACCCTTGTAAATGGAGGTTTTAATGGGAAAATCATCTATAAATGGGCCATTTTCCATGGCTATGTTAAATAACCAGAGGGTACTCACTTAGATGGAGATATCACTTTGCTGCATTCTCCAGCCAATTTTTGATGGTCTGGAACCAAACAGTGCCAGTCTCAAAAACTATTCGCGACATGTCTTGTAGGCTCTTTGTTGATGTGTATAATGTACACATATTACGCATTTATACCGTCTATAGCAGCAACAAAAAAAGTGACTATCCAAGGTTTCGAGGGATTTAACTTGATGGATTTGACAAAAATATCAGGTTCCAGTGAAGGAATCTTAAAGGGATTTAAAGGGTACCATGGGGGGTAGTAAAAAGTATGTTCTCCACAAAACAAACATGCACAATGTGGGCAACCCAATAAAAAAACCCACCATTTTGGATAGGATTTATTGTGATTTTAGGGATGGTTTTAAAGTTTTTCTTCGTGGGTTTACCCAATCATTTCTTTTACAGCACCATGATATTCTGGTTGCAGTCATTTTTGCCCATCCAATATCATTCCGTTGAGGCCCGTGCCCCTGTGTTAAAAGATATTCCTATTCATGGATTGGCTTGAGGAACCACCAAAATAAAACATATTCCCTATAGATTCCCTATATTGTAGTGGGTTTCCCATGGAGAATTTATAAAAAATCATCTGAAGATCCAAGTATTCTAAACTCCTGAGAACAGGTCACCAGGTGGTCAATCCTGGAATAAACCATCAGTCATAGAAAAAAATGCTGGCCAAGTGGATAAATTCACAGACCTGAAACAATCTGGTTGGTGGTTTTAACCATCTTGAAAAATATGAGTCAGTTGGGATGATTATTCCCAATATGTGGGAAAATAAAATTCATGTTCCAAACCACCAACCAGTTATTATGATAATTACTCCTACAAACCATCATTCCAGTGACGTCACATTGAGGTCATAAGATATTTTTTCCAGATATATCGGATTGAAATGACAAGTTTTGACCATGTTTCCACTGGACCACAGATTTTGACCCAAAACAGTCATCATAATTTGACCCTTAGCCTCCAACTAACATAGCTATCGTATAGATGATCCATTTAAAATCGATGATTTAGCTATAAAAAAAGGTGATTTTCCAGTTCGCTTGTTGTGTGTTTACTGGATGGTACCCGGCCTGGTAAACGTTGACACAACGAACTGGAAAATCACCATTTTTAATAAGTCCTAGAACTAAGGTTCTATAATGTTATATATCATTATAAACCAAGATAACTATGGAAAATCACCATGTTTCATGGGAAAACTCACGGAATAATGGCCATGTTCTATGTCGCTTTTTGTGTGTTTAGGCCGGGAAAATCGACCATGTTTCCACCAAGGCGCCATGCCTTGCAGTAGTTGCCGTTTGTGGCGATCTCATGACCTAATGCGGAACGATGGGGAAGAATGGTTGGTGGAACACGATGGCAAAATATGGAGGAAAATGCTAGGAAATTCAATGATACAATGGAGGAACATGGTGGAAAATAGTGGAAAATCAGGGAAAGATGGGGAAAAACACTGGAAAACGATGGTGGAAAATGGATTGAACATTCTCCAAATGTTGGAAATGGTGGAGTTGCGATGAATCCGCATCCAATAAGTAGGGATGATGTGTGCTTGGATGAGGCTGCTAGTAGACAAATATTGATCATCAAGGTGTGTGTGTGTATATATTAATATACATACATATTATATCAGATGATACTACTTGTACATCAAATAACACTCCACCAGAAGTGACTCATTTGACAGCGCCCCTGAAAAACATCCAGTTTTTTTTATCAGCAATGTACGTTTAGCAAATCCTCTCGCTCGAGGGACATTTGCAAACACCAAAGTCGTGCTCGCCACAATTCCACTCGTGCATCGTCCAAACTTCGCAGAAGCCGTTGCTATGCATGGTGACCTGAGCGTTGTGTAAAAATCCTCTGGAAAAGGAAACCTGGAAACGAACTCTATGCCTGAGAGTAATGAAATTTCCTTAGCTGTTTCTGGTAGGGTAAAACATTATCTGATTTATCCGGATGGTGGTTTCTAACCCCTCTGAAAAATATGAAAGTCAATTGGGATCATTATTCCCAATATATGGAAAAATAAAATTCATGTTCCAAACCACCAACCAGTTATTATGATACAACCACAGCTGTCGTTCATGTCGTTCTTGTATCGTCACTTTTCGTGGCCGTTTCACCGAACCGAACCGAACCGCGAGGTTTCCGCCCAGCTGCGCATTGATAGTCCTCCGATTCCAAATGCGGATGCCAAATCCAGGATGGATTTCCGCGCCAAATTCCATCCACCATACGTTCTGTCCTTGCTCGCTGCTCCACCACCACCAACAACAGCAACAACAACAAGAACAACAACAACAACAACATGACGATTATCATCATCATCATCATCATCATCATCATCATCATCATCATCATCATAGTAATGAGACACATCCAACTGTATAGAAAATTGGTTCTTTCAAACGTGTCCGCCATGTTTGTTCAATCTTTCGGTCAACACATCGCGCCGCTGTTCACCGCTCCTCTGGTTGAAGGAGTCACCATCTGGGCGCCACTCTAAATGTGCCGTGGGTTCCTCAGCGGCGTCGTTTTGTGATGTTCACCCGTTTGCGTCCTTTTAGGTGTTGCTCTGATTGACATTCTCCATCCTGAAAAATCCAGGATCCCTCTGGTAATGACTAACAGTTTGCGACATTGAAAATGGCCTATTTAATTCGTCGATTTACCTATTAAAGATGGTGATTTTCCATAGCTTTTTGTACGTTTACCAGAGGGTATACAAACTCCCCATCTTTGTCACCTGCCTGATCCAGATACCGAGCATCAACGCAGCCGCATCCTTGTAACATGGTGGCGCTCATTGCAAGGACGGCAAAGCCCACAGCGTAGCGCCAGCGCCCGGACGAAGGCGAGGGCATAGAGGGCAGGGGGAGCGATAGCGAAGGCATCCTGCAAATCCAGGCGAGGTGGAGGATAGACTATATTTTGGAGTACCAGATGTAATCTGCATGTATTGTATAATGATTACATATTACATATTAATTACATATACTATAATATATTATATTATATTACATTATATTATATTGTATTATAATTTATTATAAAGAAATCATATTATATATTATATTGAATTGAATTATATTATATTATATTATGTTATATTATATTATATTATATCATATTATATTATTATGTTATATTATATAATATTATATCATATCATATTATATTATATTACATTATATTTGATTATTTTATATTATATTATATTAAAATCTGTTATATTATATTATATATTATATAGTATATATGTGCAATGGATACGGTAATATATCGAGTATGTGTATGTATATATACATATACATATATATATATATCTACACATGTATGACTCTCTATATATATATATATATTACTGCTTTCATATTGTTATGATTGGTTATTATGATTGATTATGATGAATTGATGTCAATTCCAAAGTTGATTTATGATTTGTTTGGATGGTTTCAGAATTGAACAGCTTGCAAAATGTCAGGGGCACTTGATATCATGACAGTCCATGCATGTTTGCAGATATCTGGTATGGACATGTGCAAATATGATATGCCCGGGATACAAGTGGAAAGACCAGGGCACCAGCCACCTGCACAGCGCTAACATCATAAAACATGCATGGCACATCTACATGGCACCCGATAGAAACTGGTTCACCTCCTTGGCGGGATGTGAAACCTGTACAGCTGTAAGAACGAACAAAACTCATAAAAAATAGTCGCGGTTGGGATCTGAAAGTTTCTGAAACCATTACAGTATTCATTTTGGGGATTAACTATGTCTAGGACCCAATGTTGAGCAATGGGTTTCCCATTCTGCCCTTTGGCCAAGTGTCCACAAGACTCCCAAGAGGAGCAGCAGCAAACTGCTGGGTGCCAAACGACCGGAAGAATTGCAGTTCACATCGCAGGTGTACCTCGTCAGGTTGCAACCACGGTTTCAAAGGTGAAAGAAGGTTGATTGGTGCAAGTTGTAGCATGTACCCTCTGGTTATTTAACATAGCCATGGAAAATGGCCCATGTATAGATGATTTTCCCAGCTAGATACCTCCATTTATAAGGGATTTTCCATGGCTATTCTCCAGAAGGCGGCCCATGCACTTGAAATAATGGATGCAACTGGATGCCCAAGATAGAATTGCAATCTCTGCAAGGCGCACAGCAGATCATGACATGCAACCATATTAAGAGTATGGCCAGCCTTGCCACCAAAACATGGCCAGGACTTAATTTGGGTGAGGCCAGGAATGTTAATCCACATGGAAACAGAAAATCTCCCAATGTATACATGATTTGCCTTCCAAAACCTCCATGCATTCGGGACTTCCCAGCCAGCCATGGTTGATTCCCGAAGAGTATATGTAGCTTGTTCATGCTTTTTCCTCATTTAAGTCGTGGTAAGTTTGACATAGGGCCCAACTGCTTGTAATTTTGATACGTTTCCTGTGTTCCCTCTGTAAACATCTCATGTTTTTGTCCGGAAATCAAGACTCACGCCCGAAAAGGAGCTGTTAAAAAGTCCCATTTATCAGGGGTATGGTATGGTTCATGGTGCAATCACAAAAGATATATAATATATAACAATATAACAAATGTGTATATTTACATTTGCCCCTCTATAGCCATATAATATGTTCATTTGCATACTCCGATGCATGAAAATTTTCGGGTTGGAACCCCCAACTGGCTTTCTAATAGTGGTAATGATGATTAACCAGTGGATGGACTGGTGTACCCTATTTTCAGACGCAAACGAATATATCTGTGATAGAATATATTGTAAAAAGTAGTCTTATGTAACTTACCATTATTTTTGTAGGACTCTACTTTTCTGGAAACATTTCTGTCTTTATTGGCCTTGCGAAATACACATGCGCCGATTCATCCAGGTAACGCGGTTCCTCCACCTGTGGTGTTCACCTTGAATTGTTCCTCCAGAGCGATGTCACAAAGAGCCTGGCGGCGATGGGCGGTGCTGCCGGTGATGGTCGACTTTGGTTCCGAACTAAAAAAAACATCATCTCCTGGATATCTACACTATCGAGATATCATGAGATATCTACCATAAAACCAGAGTTAACCACAAATTGCATTGTAGATCCCAGTGTCTAGTTCGATAGATCTACCATAAACTATTAAATTTCGCGAGCTCTCGTTTATCAGAAATTGCGATTGAAATTCACCAACATGTGTTGAAACATTAGGTTGCGCCAAAATGAATTGTTTTTTATTCAATTTTGGGGAAACGAGACTTGTGAACA
>Ga0126342_10003448_pt1 | contig 26135 bp, 18 predicted proteins | sample Cyp1metagenome_FD_92528 | JGI IMG/M metagenome (GOLD analysis project Ga0126342, IMG submission 92528) | Coral microbial communities from Lord Howe Island, Old Settlement Bay, Australia - Cyphastrea 1 metagenome | ecosystem: Host-associated > Invertebrates > Cnidaria > Coral ...
CCCCCCTTGAAAGGCGGACCGAGACATAACCGGCCCAAACTCTTGCACTTGCACCGCTCGCCCCCTAATACTTGCTACGCAAGGGGGAACTCAGGTAGCTCACCGCTACCTTTCGAGACATGGGTTATTTTCAGGGTCTATGTTAATTTACCAGAGGGTATAAGTCGACTTGTCTATCTAGGCGGCCTCACCTTGTAACAAAACCCGCTGCCGGTTAAAATCAACCACCAGGTTTTTGTTGCAGCCCAGTTGCCGATATGATGCCCAAGAGTCTGGAGAAGTAGCTGCATGGCGTCAGATTCGAGTGATGTGTTTTTCCAACCAAATTCGTTTTCAAGGATTATTTCCGTGTTTGAGATGCCTTTCCAGCCTCAATCTTCCAAACAGGCTTATTTCTCCATTTCACCATCTGGTTATGACTAACAGTTCGCCATGGAAAGATCCACTATTTTAAAATTCGGTAAACCATCTATTTCGAACTGGGCCATCAACAAACCATGGCAAACTGTTAGTCATAACCAGAGGGTAATTGGACATCATTGGAGCTAGTTTTCCCAACAACCTTTTTTCCACGGTCATTTTGGCGGATCACTGAGACCTGTCGGCTTGATCACCTGGGCTTGTCCCAGGTGACCGTGGAGAAACTGCTTGCCTCCTACGGGATGGCTCCCCCCAGTTGCAAGTTGGTTTATAATCCATGAAATAATCCCCATTAACCATAGTATACCATAGTTATATCAGTTATATCTACCATAAATCATAGACTTCAGCCACTTTTGGCCACTGAATGCTATCTTGGGGGCCGCATCCTGTATTCTGGATAACTGAAACTGCTTGAGTTTGACTGTGAAACTGCGCGGGCGATGCAAAGCAAGGACACAAATAAGTGGCAAACTTGGCACATATTCATCCCTCGGATTGTCTCATAGGTATTGACCGCCGTACGGATATTTCCACGCCTCTAATTGGTATTTCATAATGTTTTGGTGTTGCAGTTCACATTGTGATTGCTTAAATCCATCTTTGAAAGTGGGAACATTGACTTCTTTGCTGGTACACTGTGGTAATCAAACATGGTTTGCTGGACATTTCCCCATTGCTATATGATGTTTTTTTCCCAGTTTTTAGCCTCCACTGAGTTCGGGGATTCCGCGTTGCCATGGTGGAAGTTCACTGAGCCCCCCCGAAACCTGTGATTGCAACCGCCCTTTTCGTGGTATCCAGCCAGTGCATGAGCTGGCAACAATCTTTTCCCAAGTGGATTTCCAGCAATCTCGGGGTACCCCATAATAACCATCATTAACCATCATTAACCATCCATTTGAATCGGATTTTCCATGATCAACCATCCATAAAAGGTGGAATCTACAGGATTTATAGGGAATATGATGAATTCCCCTGGCCCAATCCAGTCACTACGGGACGGGACGCCGGCCTTGTGCAAGGCCGCTGACCAAGCGGCTTCGTGAAAGATGCTGCCGCAGTAAAACCTGGAACGGCTCCGGTAGGTTTACGCCGTGAAACTCGTCGTTTTCTTTGTGGATTTCCAGCAAGGCCATGGTTTGATTACGAAAGTGTAAGACAAATGGATATATGACATACCCATAGGATCCATGGTGCTGGTATATATGCTAACATTTGGGGTATATTGATGGTAAATGTTACCATATATAGCATACATGGATCCTATGGATATATGGCATATGGCACAAAGAATTTCAAAGAATATGACAAAATTGGAATGTACCGGGGATGCATAGCCAACAATACCATATATAATATATATATATATAATATATAATATATGTATATATATATATATATAATTGGGAGTGTGTCTGAAAATGGGGTGTGTCTGACAATACCTACATCTGATAACCAACAATATCTACATCTGATAGTTGGGTGTGTCTGAAAATTGCGTTTACCACCAAATAGCAATGATTGCGAAGAAACTGATTATATATATATATATGTATATAAATAATTCCATTGGAATTGGGAGCATCCTATTTTGAGACAAACCGATAGTATGTCCCCATTCATTGTGTATCCCCCAAAAATGGTTGGAATGAAATCATTCGATATCGCAATGTTTTTGGTTTAATCATCGTCTTAACATAACCATTGTCAAAAAGATCTCGCAAAACAAATCACTTGGAAAACGTGGCGAACCAGGGGGACCATCTTCAGAATGTGTCCAGAACAGCATTCGGATGCTTTCCCAAAATGTCTTGTGGACACGTTCAGAGGCTTTTAAAATTGTAATTGCAAAAAAAACATATGATAATATGCAAGAAAAACCATGGTTACCCTCTGGTAAACTAATATAACTATGGAAAATCACAATGTTTAACTAGTGAACTTCTCAAGTCTGTTGGGTTCAGAGGATGTTCCAAGCCCCGGTTTGGTATACAGTACCTCTCTCCCTCCATCACCCTACCAAAGCTTTTGACATCACTAATGGTGCCAGTGACTGAATGAGTTACTATATATACACCCATATAATAAGTGTATATACATATAACATGTACCAACGCACACACTCACTTAACTTCTCTCTCTCTCTCTCCATATGCGCTATTGTGGTAAACCAAAAAGACGGCCCCCAGTATCACCATGCATGGGTGGTAAAAAAAAAAAAAAACAATCTCCAAATGGCAGTTGTTTATGGAATTTCGTTAATCCCACATTCAACACCTACCTTCCTGACCTATAAGAATCCATTAGCCTTTAATGAAAACTAGTGACAATTACGTCCCCATGGTGGGGTTCATCCCCGTTCTATCCCAACAAATTTATATTAAGGTCAATCCCAGCCCATCCGTTCATATCAAACACCCCGGTCCCAAAATATGGTCGATGTCATCCCTGGTCTCAAGGGGGGGTGTTTTTTGGTATTCCGATTCCATTAAAAAATGCAGTAATAATCCATGAAAAATCAGAAAAACATCCCAAGTAAATCCCAACAACATCGCTCCCTTTTCCCACCATAACTTGGGCCATTGGTGTGATGAACATCTTTAATCGTTCAGACATGACCACCAAATCACTTGATCACCGTGAAGGCCACCCGCCACCCCTTCACGGCAAAAGTAGCTGAACGAAGGCTGACAGCAGCAAGACATACCTCGAGCAGCGTCCAACACATCCAACCCATATTGGGATAGGAGACTGGGAGACTGCCTTTTTTGGAAAAGGTCAATCTTTGTTGTCGCCGCTGTCGCCTCTTACACTCCAGTAAATTAACATAGACCCTGCCAGTCATCGGGGTTGGAAGACTAGTTTCCACTAAATTTTTGTGATTTTCAGGGTCTATGTTAATTTACCAGAGGGTAAATCCCCAAAAAAAAACGATCTGCAGGATTCTGCAGGTACTGCCATAAGCCCAACTATGGCACGACTTAGAAACCAACTGAACGCTAACTCTTGGGAACCAACCCGCATGGAGTGGTCCTGAACCATGACAGGAAGCTCCAAGGACAAGGACCAATCTAAATAATCCAAACAAACGATCCAAGAAGGAACAGGACTGCTACACCCAAGATTTCAGGTTGACAATTGGGCAAATAAACATACCCTCCGGTAAACTAACATAGCTATGGACAATCACAATGTTTCATGGGTAAATCAACAATAAATGTCCATGTTCAATAGCGTTTTGTAAGTTTATCAGAGGGGAACAATTGAACATCACAATGTTCCAACCCTTCTGGCAATGTACCAAAGTTGGAGCAAATCAGACCGAATCCTTGTGGAGAATGAGAGCAGGTAAACCAAGAAGTGAGGAAGAGAAACAAAGTTAGAGAAGAGATACCCTCTGGGATATTAACAGTTTGACCCTGAAAATCACCAATTTATAGTGGAAACTAGTCTTCCAACCCCGATGACTGGCAGGGTCTATGTTAATTTACTGGAGAAATAAACCGTATTGATTCAGATGCGTAAGTGAGGGACATGACATGTCATGGCATCACACTCGATACTAATTACTTGCCTACTGTAGCATCTTTTTTTTGGTGCTCATCCAAAACATGTCCACATTGAAAAGGGGGCGAGTACCCTCCGGAAATCAAACGTGGCAATGGAAAATCCAGTACCCTCTGGTAAACTAACAGTTTGCGACATTGAAAATTGCCTAGTCGAAATAGTGGATTTACCCAGCTATAAAATGGTGGATCTTTTCCAGTTCGTTTTGTGTATGTTTACCAGGTTGGGTAACAACAAATTGGTTTATCGTCCCAGCAATGTTCATCAACGAGGGGCAAGAATGCACTGGGGATGCCTGCGATCTCGTCCTCCCAAGCATCGGGTAAAAAACCTTCCACCAACAATACGATCCTTGGCTTCTGGCTGAGGGATGCCGTATTTAAAACGCAGACATACTGTACTTATCTTATGTAAGGTCTACATAAATTGATGCAAGCATATAAAATTCGAGTGTAACATGATAAAGAGATAAATAATGATAAACGCATGGGGTAATCCCTTCTTCCTATTACCAAACTCTCCCAATCAGTAAAAAACATATCCAGGCTGGCATTTGTGGAAAATTTCAGGTTAGTCAGTTTGATTTTTACTTGATCTCCTTTAGAAAACACGTAAAAATAAGTAAAAAAGTATCCCATTGAGGTCTTCTCTGCTGGACTCGCTAACTTATAGATCCCATGGCGCCGCCAAACGCGATAAGGGCGTTTGTTGGGTTTCAAAAGTGCCATCTGGTGCAATCAATTATCAAATAGATACCTCCATTTTTTCACGAAGCTTTTATTTGTGTTCATCCTGGCTTGACATATTATTCTGGCTGAACTACCATCTGGTTATGACTAACAGTTCGCCATGGAAAGACCCACCATGTTTAAGTTCGGTAAACCATCTATTTCTATGGGCCATCAACAAACCATGGCTATGTTCAATAACCACAGGGTATATCAACTATATTCAATTATAACCCATAGGATCCATGTATGGTATATATGCTAACCTTTGGATACATTTGGGGTATATTGATGGTAAATGTTACCATATATAGCATACATGGATCCTATGGGTAATGCACGAAGCTGAAAATAGCTGTTATCATTTTCGGCCGTTTGAACGGACTCCCCCGCTACCAGGTGAGGCCCCGGAGTCGGATTTTCTGTTCACTGGCTCCACTGGCTGGCCTATCGATGCTTGTAGATATATATATCTATATAGTCCATAGTTTTCCATAGTTATCCATAGTTATTATAGAGATATTAGCTATAACATGCTATAACTCATCCGGATATTATTCCCTATGGATCCAAACACCTGACAAGGTACGAAAAACATCAACAAATCATAGCCCAGTCCCACTTCCTAAGAAGGTACGGCTGGATCCATAGGGATTATATACGTGCATACAAACTTCGATCATCTCATGGGCCCAGCTCCCAAAAGAATTGCCAGGTGGCATGATTGTAGGGGGCAGCGACAGCAGCAGCATCTGCTTCATCCTCGGAGCATTGGAGCATCGGAAATTCCGGTGAGTCATTGAGAAGGGTTTACTATCGTTATTACTGGATTTGCCACATTGATTCATATACCATCTGGTTATTTAACAATATTTAACAGTTCGCCATGGAAAGATCCACCATGCTATTAAGTTCGGTAAACCATCTATTTCGAACTGGGCCATCTATACCATGGCTATGTTAAATAACCAAAGGGTATAATAACTAGACAACTTATCAATCCAACTATAGAATATCATATCCACCATGAACCCTGGTCTAGTTGTAAATCAACTTAGCAAACAGGGAAAGAATCAATTTGGCTTTTATTGCCGATGATTCATTCAATCTGCGCACAGAATCCAACAAATGAAAGGCCATTGGGGTGGTTCTGGCTAAGAAAAGGTTTGCCAAAACATATCCCTAGCCTACTCCAGCAGTGTTTCTCTTCCATGACGATCATAAAATGAAATTATGATGACTAAGCAATTTGGTAAGTTACTACGTAGACCATTCAATAACTAAACCATCAGTAGGTATGGTTACCCAACCAGTTTTACTATTACTTGCTTGTTCCAAGATACCCTCTGGTAATTTAACATAGCTATTAGACATGGCCATAGAAACAGTGAGTGGTCCCATTAAAAATTGTGATTTTCCATAGTTTGTTTGTATGTTTACCAGAGGGTAACAACAAAATTGCTAACCCACTAATTACAGCAATCTGCATTGATAACCTACTCAACCAGCAAATGTTGGGATGGTTAATGCATGTTGATACATGTGGGAGGCATAGGTCCCATTAAACAAAGTAGTGAATCGTTCCCTGCTTGGGAACCCAGATGGAGGTTTCTTAAAATAGGGGTACCCCATCCATTTGAATAGGACTTTCCGTTATAAATCATCCGTTTTGTGGATCCACCATTATTCAAAAAAACTTGGATTTGCTTAAGGAAACCTCCTTTTCCGCTTCCGAAGTTCCCCAAGGTTCCTGGATTTACCAATTAAAAAAAAAAAAACATATCTTCAGCATAAAAAATATCAATGTTCACAAGCACCAGCAACAGCATCTTCCAACACCAGTCTGACTGGCAAATCTTTGGGGGATGAAAGCGCCTGCCACCACTGGGATCTTGAAACATCAAGCTACCGTCTCAGAGTCGCCACAGAGGGATCTTCCAGGACCTCTTCATGGTAACGACACACCTCGGTGTCAGGGTATACCGGAGAGATCAAAAAGAAAAAGAAACTAAAGTCAACTTTAAGTCAATTAGAGTCATATTATATACATATATATATATATTTATATGCATATATACACACATAATATTATACATATGGTATATATTACGATATATTCGTCATATATGTGTATATATATAATATAGTTCGCCAAGACACCCCCTCGAGCTTCTGCAGCAAGTTCCTGGCACCCACCTGCCGGATGAGTGCCAATGGTTGGATAGCGTTCAGTTGAGATATGGTTGTGGCTGAAAAAACTATGGTTTATGGTAGATATAGCTATAGATAACTATATAACTATGGTTTATAGTAGATATAACTATAGTATATACTATAGTAATTATAGCTATAGATTTAACCATACTTACCATACTTTATGGTAGATATACCTATAGTTAATGGTCTTTATAAACCAACAAACATGGCTGTGGTGGCCCATCCTGTGAAGCTCGGAGCCGGAAACCATGGGTAAAAATACCATCAACTATAGGATCTTGATCGGGCTGTTCGGCATTTTTTCCCTTAAGCCAATCCAGACTTAAGGAACCCACCCAAAAAAAAACACGGAAAATCTATAGATTCCCCAAGGTTCGTGGATCTGCCGTTGGGAAAAGAAACCAATTCATCTTCAGCTCTAGGTTGCACCGTGCTTGAAATGGGGCGGCTTCACGGCTTCACATCCTCTAACCTTCTAGCCACTGAGATTCGTGATTTCACCGCAGAGTGATTATACCACTTCTACATAATTCTACCTTCCGTTTTGGGGATGGTTGCGGATTTCAGACAGCTAACTGGAAGATGAGGGATCATCGAACCATCAAAAACCATATAAACATAATATATATATATAAACCATTATAACCAGTCAATAAACTGAACTGATGGGTTTGTCCGAAAAAATGCTGCACATCCCATGAGAAACCGGTCAGTGCCTTCACCGGATCGTATAACAAGCGCGCCTTAGCGAGGGCACACCCAGGGCCACGAAAACCCGGCCTTGCATCGGAAGATAAAATTTGGGAAAGGGGACCGTCGGACCAGTGGGGATCCCAAAACCAAATTCCATGGAAATACCGCATCTAACTAGTTGTGATTAGTTATGATATGTTATGATATATATATATATAATATCTACCATAACCTCAGTTGACCTGCTTAACACCTAATTAGCCAGGATTTTTGCCCCTTCCTGCTGCCATGAACCCAAGGTTGTTGCGTGAATATCACAATACACCAACGAAGGATGTCTAACTGTATCTGACTGGAGAAACTTTGCCACTTTAAACTTCAGGACACGATTTAAATGTTTTTACCACTGACAGATATCTCTGAAATATGTTGGCGCGTGAATCCGAGATGCCAACTTTCCGCTTAGCCATGATCGTTTCAGGTAAAATTTGGTTGGCTTTTGGGTGCTTGCAATTGAAACAAACAAATCAGTTGCAATTGTAATCGTAACTCCAGAATCGCCCAGTCCTGAAGGGCTTGATGTTCCAAATATGTCAAGACCATTTTCTTCAGGGAGGGCGGGTAAATCATGTTTGCTCTCGAATCAGAAATGAACTACAAAATGCAGATGTTAAATCGTTAAATCCCTCTTTTCACATCAAGGTCGCTACAATTTGCTCAGAACTGCTCCGTTACTTCAGGAGACGCCCAGATTATCGCCGCCCCGTTCAACTGAGCAGCGTTTTGGGCATCCTTCACCACCACACCGCGGACCTCAAGCGCTTTGTTGTTGCCCCGGGCATAGCATGGATGATCCTACAACGAGGACACCCAATTTGATGAGTGAGTTGGCTTACAACTAACATAAGTTGGGTGTATGGTCGAGCATCTACAATTGGATGGGCCTATAAGTGTATGTAATCCAACTTGAAGCTGGGGGAAACTATTTCCTACAACCCGTTACAATTGGGATATTTCAAGAGGTCTGGAAGTTCGACCTACAAAGTAGTGCCCCAGATTGTTACCCCTAAGTTGGCTGTACGCTCTACAGATTTATGGCAAATATATAGTTTGTTTTTTTCCTATCCATCCATCCATCCATCCATCCATCCATCCATCCATCCATCCACTGTGAACTGGCTCTAACAAGATGCAACAAGAAGCAACAAGCACATGGGGGCACCACCCATTGCGAACTTAGGGGATCATCCAAGTCGCTCATACATGGCCAACTGGTTTCCATATTTGTTGATTCTGCTTCTTCCTACCTTCGCTGCGCGTCAGAGAATCGATGGGCAGCGGAGGGCTCTAACTATATTAACTACCTGGAAAGCCTAGTGCCCATTGGTTTGGGCAATTTCCAAAGTGCCCGAAATTTTGGCCACTGGAAAGTGTACCATTTTAGGAGTAGGATTTCTACGGGTATTTATGGCACTTCACGGATATTTACGGCACTTTTACGGTCATTTTTGCAGGAAAAGATGAAGTGCCTTTTTTGGTGTGAGACTTGCAAAGTGCCACAAAAATGGGCTACCAGGCCAAAGTAGCCTGAAACAATAGGCAACTACGGCTTTCCAGGTATGGACACTAAGTTAACCCGAGGAAGAGCAAGCAAAGGCACGTGAGGCACGTGAGGATTGTCGGAAACGCCTGTCTCTGGTGTCGCCGTGGCGTTGTAATGTCCAAGACCTCAAGCGCCAGGTCTCTGTGTCCCTCGTTCGCTGGCTCGGCGTTGGTGTTGGACCCTCCAACAGCTGCTTCCGGATGCACTGGAGGAGTCAGCGGCGACGCGAGGCTGGAAATGAGATGGAAATGAGAAACGGTTTCCCTGGGTACAAAATTTACGTGTGGTGGCGGGTACCCTCTTGGTAAATTCACATATATACCCATAGATCCATGTATGCTATATGTGGTAACATTTACCATCAATATACCCCAAATGTTAGCATATATACCATACATGGATCCTATATGGGATATATAGTAACAAAGCTATATGTAAAATCACCATCTTTAATAGGTACGGTAAATCAACGAAGTAAATTTGGATCAATTCCGCCAGCGCTCTGATATGCATATTCCACAAGGGGTACCAGATGGTGCCACACAGCTACCTAGATTGGTTTAGCAACATTAACATAGAGTTTATGATAGTTTATGGATGTTTATGTTTATGGGAGATATCATCGGAGATATCTCTACAGTGATGTCAAATGGGCTTCTGAACCAACTCCTACACAGTCGATTTTTCTCACTCAACCAATCTGTTCAATCATGGAGCCTTAGCCGGCATATGGGGGTCTCATCATTGGGGACCTCTGAAGGTGAGAAAACACATCTATCTGCCTCTTTCATGTGTTCAGCCAAGGGCTAAGTGATGCTTTGGGTTGGTGCGCCATTGCATACTGGTGATGCCCAAGTGTGATCACCGTCTGAGAATCCCTATGTTCCAAACAACCAAGCCAAACTGCCAGTTGGGATAGTAGGTTGTTTGAAAATTTCGGGGAACCCTCAAAATGCCCTGGTTTATCGTCATTTACCCTCATTTGTTTGGGGGCAAACCCACATCCAGTCCCCGGGTATACATCCAAGGGCATACTCCAAAGACCTTCCGGGGTGAATTTCCATGCCAAGGGGCTCCATAGATGGAGGTGGCAACCTTGATCCGTGTCCATTGGCTCGGTCATCGGGGAGAAGATCAGTTCATATCTACCAGCGATGTGCATTTCTCTCAATGGATTGGATTTATAGGGACCATTTTAGCCGGAAAGCCCCATATCTTCATGGGAAAACCGATGCTTTCCCGTAGGTTTATTTGGCATTTTTTCTTTTACAGGAAAGCCCCATATTTCATGGGAAAATCGATGGTTTCCGGTTACGATTTACATTTTCCCTTAAACCAACCCATTGATTCTCAGAACCTGACGGGTATGACTCGGGTATGACCACATAAAAGACGTATGATTACTGCTTTAAAAAAGACATAAGTTTATGACTATCACGGATGTATGTGTTTTTGTATCTCGAAATCATTCCAAAGGGCTATCAACAACGGAAGATGATGAGCCATCATCAAGTTATAGCCTCTTTTCAGGGTAGAACCCATCCATTCCATATGTCTGTTATTTAAAAAAAATGCCCTTGAAGGGGAGGATTCTGGCATGAAGCTCGGACTTCTGGCAGAATTCATATTGATTCACCAAGCTCAAACATAGCAATCATACGGCCGATGATTCATAAACATCCATAAACCACAATGATTCCAGTGACGTCGGTGAGGTTCCGATCCAAAATGGATGAAGATTGATCCAAAACTTACCCAAAAAGGAGCAAAATAGGAGGACCGCCAGGGGCCATCCCTTGGCAATGCCTTAAGTGTCATCCAACAACAACCGCTTCCACCACGGTTTCCCTAATGTTAGCCGTTAGCCAAGGTTTATGAAAACCATTCCTAAGCCATTGGATGACCCATTAACAATGGATAATCCAATGGGTTCGTGTGGGGCCCATCCCTGTTTGAGGGGTGAGAAAAATACTGGCACCAGGTTTCGGCCAGGTTTCGGCTATGCCCTTGGAGCCACTGAGACCCCCCACCTTTCGCAGTTGGGTACTACTCTGGGTCATCAGCCTTGGTTTGAGGTGGTTTTTGGCAGTTTTTGGCTCCTAAAATGTGGTGCCCCGCAAAAGTTCGTTGATAAACCTATCCAACATTATCCAACTATATATAGATTATCCAGCTATAGATATGCTCAGCATAAACCCAGCCGTTGTCCAATTATAGATATACTCAACCAATCCCAGTTACTAGTTCTATCAGCGTAGACCCATGATATAGTTTGCAAAGTTCTTTCAACCAATGGCTCAAGCCATCCCAAAATCTAACCGGAACAAACCGTTCCTGGCAAGAGCGACCACTGATTTTTTGGACTGCCTCCAGCAGCCCAACCTGGTTGGAAAACCCACATGTTCAATGGGAACATGGTCTTTGTGAATGGGAGGACACTGCCAGGTTTGATGACGAAAAGCTATCCGTGACACTTACAAGGTGAGGCCCCATAGTTATAAGTTGGTTTATAAGCCCCAGTAACTATAGTTATAAGTACCATAAACCATAGTTATTGGAGTTATAAACCAACTTAGCTATCTTGGGGGCCTCACATTGTACACATATGTTCTTTGCTTGTCAAATCAGGTCTCGCTTAATTACTGAAAGCTAACTGTTTGCCAATCTTGGCAACATTAGCATGTGTTCCTTCAATTTCAATTTTGGCTGGTTACCCTGTGGTTATTCAACATAGCCATGGAAAATGGCCCATTTATAGATGGTTTACCTATTAAAAATTGTGATTTTCCATGGCTATGTTAGTCATAACCAGATGGTAACCTCCCATTTTATCAATTCCAAAGCACCCCAACTGTGTCGGAAGCAGCCGAGGGGCACAGGCAATTCCGATGGCCGGTCGGTGCGCTCGGAATGAACCTGCACCTGATGAAAAATGATCAAAGGGCCTGTGAAGGGCAAACCTTAAACAAGCATCCTATTTAACAAGCGACCACTTATCAACCAAGTGTATGCCCTGTATTCTTGGTGATATTTAGCTGGGTTATGGAGTTATAGTATGACATGTTATTGCCCACTTACTCACTGGAAACTGAATGGGATGGGAACCGGGCTGCACCAACAAAAAGATAGTTTAGTTCTGCAAAACACGAGGCTTGTAACCAGTAAAATAGTGGCTGTCACGAAAAATAATTGCCATGTGGCAACCTAAACGGAGAATCGTACCTACATGTCTATGGTATTCACCCATCACTTTCTTTTTTCGGTGTGGAAAAAAACAATACCCTTATGGGATCATCGTGGGGATTGACACGCTAGATATAGTCCCCCTTTAGGGTTCAAAAACCGTTTGGATGATCTGCACCGTTTGCAAGTGGGTTCTTCTCAAAACGGGAATGTCAAATGCTGTGGCCTTGAAATCTTAACTAAAACATACTAAAGTAAACTATGATGCCGGCTTCGGTATCCTTTTTCCAGCCTGCAACTTGATGTCTGGGAACAAAAATAATGGAACATGTGGATGGAGATCTTGGAATGTCAACCCCGGATTGGTTAAGAATCGGGGTCTCCCATATGTTTGTTGAGTTCATCTACTAAAGTGACACCCTCGTAGTTTCACAAGAGCTCATAGATGAACATCGGGCTTGACATTGCCAACACATCGCGTTGCGCGGACGTTGCGCTCCACCTCGTTCAAGACGCTTGCTTCGAAGCCAACATCCTCAATGGCTTCAACCTCATCATCCCAGGCTGGAACAAATCGACAAACCAACCAGAAAATATGGTGTAAAATGGTGTAAAGGTGCAGTTTATCCTTGAAACCATCATGATTAGATATCCCAAACAAGGAATTTAAAAAGCCAGTGTCTGACCATAAATCCAAAGTTAAGGGAACATCTGGAAGAGGCAAGGGCGAAGAATATAACAATAGCTAGAGAGCCGCCAAAGCTGAAAGACGTATATGTCTACTGTTGTAACACAAGGATCATTTTCTGGTTGGTGGTTGACCTACCCCTCTGAAAAATATGAGTCAGTTGGGTTGATGACATTCCCTAGAAATGGAAAAATAAAAGTCATGTTCCAAACCACCAACCAGAAATCTTCATGCGCAAGCCACCAGTTTCGAGTATCCAAGTGACAACATTCTCAGCGTGCACGCTCGGAAAATAGGTCACCTTTCAAAACCCGATTCGTTGGACGCGCAGCAGGTTTACACCCCGAAGAGTTAACACGGAAGCTGAAAAACAGGCTGGCAAAGGATCATTGATTTTACTACTAGGATATGTTTTTTTCTTGAGTGTGGTTCCATGTTAAATGTACTGGGTCGTCACGTGTTCTACAATAATTTCTGGCACATTGAAATGCAGTAACTTGAGATTAAGTGTTCTGGCATCTTAGCTTCTACCTCAAGAACCACCTTGTCCCAAAACGCTTCAGGAAGAACATGGAAGAACACTGAAGCCATGACCAGACACCTGCCTTCGGGGGAAGCGCCAGCTGTAGCGGCTTCACAGGGGATGGAATCCAAACTCTTGAGGTCCAACTCTTCAGCAAGACTAGAAAGGTCCAGATCACCCAATTGGTCCTCCTGGCTTTTCTTTGGGACTCCCTTGAAGGACCTTCCAGACGCCAAGGACTGCACGAAGGATGGGTTGCCTTGCGAGGAGGCAGTGCGGCATCACTCCTGGTCATCGCCGAATTGCACGTGCACGTTTTGCCTCCGGAGGTTCCCGCCCCACCGACAGCAATCCCGGCTCCAAATCGGGCTGTCACCCGTGAGCTTGATGTACCCAAGGGCACATTTGCAGCATGCTCAGTGAGCTCATAGGTATCTGTTTCTGCTTCTTCTTGGTGTGTCACTTTAGTTGCTGCTGAATCAAATGGCCGGTTGCCCATTTTCCACTAGCCATTGACTAGCCATCCAGCCTGGTTGATGGTTTTAACCACATTGAAAAATATTAGTCAATGGTCAATGGGAAGGATTATCCCATATATTATGGAAAATAAAACTCATGTTTGAAACTACCAACCAGATCTTTGGTAGTTCAACTAATGTTGGTGGCCCAGCCATAAGTCACAGTTATTAGTTGGTAGTCCACAGCCATTGGACTATTTTCACTATAGTCTACCCTCCAGTAAATTAACATAAACCCTGGCAGATGGGGGTTGGAAGATTAGTTTCCACTAAAAATTGATATAAATTGGTCATTTTCAGGGTCCAACTGTTAATTTACCATAGTCTCTGAGCCATCCAGCTATTGGGGGTAGCCCCAGGCATTCGGAACCCCGGGGTTCCCCAGGGCATCGCCTCGGCACGTTTTAAGGTCAAAGAGATCTCCGCAGACCTGAGCAACACGATGGAAGCAGAACGACAGGTTCTGCTAACCCAAGAGATTTGTTGAGCCCATTTGAAGGTGCTAAAAAAAACAGGGTTTAAATTGTGTTTTACATGGTTTTTACCTTGATACATATGTAAAACATGGTGTGTATATATATATATATATATGTGTGTGTATCAAGTTGGTGTTTTACATGGTTTACCTATATATTTTCACGGAAAGTGTATTATCCAGCCAAGTTTACCTTTGCTTAACTATGCTTAGATACAGGTAACTAAAGATTGTTTGATATGACCTGAAAAGCACCAAAGCAAAACTGAGTGTATAGGTATAGCCCAGCCAAGTTTTAAGCCTTTGTTGAGGGGGTAATGTGGAAGAACATGTTATACCTAACAGTTCACTCTGAAAGTTTCACTTGCCCCTATGCCAGGAAGGGCCCCACCCTGTAGATTTATCTGCCACAACCCCAACATAGTTCAACCAACAGAGCTAAGGTCAACGCGGGGCCTTCCCTGTAGTAACAGCAATGTACCCTATATTAAATGGTTGCTACATCCAGTGTCATCAAACATGGCCGGCAATTTCAATGGGAAAATGATCTATAAATGGGGAATTTTCAAGTGCCATGTTTGATTACTGGAAGGTAAACCCATACATATATAATATCATAACTAAATAAATGTGTATAATATAAATATATACACATACATTATTATAAAAATGTATGTTATATTACTACAATAAATATATATATATATAATTATCCTGATATACTATATTATGCACATATTATTATAAGGGAATATTCACCATGGTGCAAGACATGGGCCTGGGCTCTTCCATGCCGGGAAGAGGTGCACGGAATCGCTACCCCCAAGATGAAGTTCATGTTCAACGTGAAGTGTAGCGAAATATACCCTCTGGTTATTTAACATAGCCATGGAAAATCCCTTATAAATGGAGGTTTTAATGGGAAAATCATCTATAAATGGCTATTTTCAATAGCTATGTTAAATAACCAAACATGGTGTTTTAATGTGTTTTACCCTCTAGTAATTTAACATAGCTATTGAAAATGGCCATTTATAGTGGATTTTCCCATTGACAATTGTGATTTTCCATAGCTATGTTGGTTTACCAAAGGGTAGCAAATGCATGCACATGTTCAACGGCGACCGGATAGTCAAATATTGCTCTGAGTATTTCGGACTACTTTTTTTATCTTTCCCTGGGCTGGGAACAGCCGCCTAGCACGAACGGCTGGACCTGTCACTGTGAAAAGGTGGCTAAGTAGCTGCGAACTTATGAGCTCGGAAGATACAAACCACTTCATTACCAACCATTGATGAACCTGGTTTGCAGGTGATCCTGTTTTTTGGTAGTTAAAGCCACTTGCAGCCGTGGATTCAAACTGCGCCGATCTCGCTCTCCACATCTCTCCGCGCCACCGGAGAGTCAATCATGAAAACTAGTAATCCAATAGTAATCCCATCCCCCTGTAATACGAAGAAATTATAAAACGGTTACCCTCTGGTAATTTAACATAGCTATTGAAATTGACCATTTATAGTGGAATTACCCATTGAACATGGTGATTTTCCATTGCTATGTTAGTTCACCAGAGGGTACATCTAAAAAAATATGAACATGCCGTTTTATATGAACAAACCAAGGTCTTGGGGATTTTATAATCCCGGGCCAAACCCAATAGTAATCCCATCCCCCAAGACCTTGGTTTGGCCCGGGTTGAATTTTCTCTTCAGCTTCACTGCAGGGGATGGAATCATAAGACGCACTGAGGAAGGATCCGTCTTAGCGCAGAGATCCTCAATCCTTCCAGGAACTTCCAGTACTTCTCAAGTCATTTGGGTTTGTTTCCTCTTATCTTGCTGGTTATCCTCCAGCAAATTGACATAGACTCTGCCAGTCATCGGGGTTGGAAGACTAGTTTCCACAACAACCATCTCATGTTCAGGGTCTATGTTAATTTACCAGAGGGTATATATCCCAGTAAGTCCCATAGGTCCCATGATCTATTACATCCCATGAAGCTCTCTCACCGTGTTTGTAGCATCGAATGCCATTAAAAATACAAGGTTCCCATCATTTTCCCAGATGAAATGACCATTTCATGGCTGATTCCCCTTATCATGGCTGCAATTTTTCTCCACCAAAAATGGGAACTAAAAACCTCACACCTTCCATCAAGTGACTTCACCCCGTCCAGGGCAGTGATCGCACGCTCCACGGCACCCACCTTTTTGTGATTGATCCAGAACAATGGGGGATTGAAATCAACACTAGATACCCTCGGGTTATGACTAACAGTTTGCTATTGAAAATTGCCATAGAAATAGTTGATTTACAAAACATGTTGAATTTCCATAGTTATGTTAGTTTACCAGAGGGTATGGGAATATGTTGGACAATTGCCCTTCAAGAACAAAAACACGCGCACTCACACAATACATTTATATATATATAATGTGTATCTGCGCAGTATCTATCTGTCACACTATATATCTATCACACATACAGTAAAACAGTTGTGTGGTTTTGTCTGAAAATATGCTATCCCCGGTGGATTATCCTCTTTTTCCCTATGAAAACAGCTACAAGTGGCATCCCCAAGAGGATCTGCCAAGCCGCACAGGATGCACACGTCATCCTCGGGACCCAGGTGGTGTTTAAGGGAGGCAACGCTTGGTCAAGAAACAGCACTTGTTGAGGGATGGTTTATAGATGAACTGAAAAATATTGCAAGCAACATCTATGGATTTATGATGATTTATGATAACTTATGCATGATGGTTTATGATGATGCATGATTATTTGTGATGATTTATGTATCTCTGTCTCCATCGCCTTCAGAACAAGTCTGCCTCCGCCTATTTTTTTCTTGGACTGTGCTATCTCAGGGGGATTTATTTATGGTACTTGCATTTTTTGGGATAGAGATGTGTCCAGTTGATTTCCAAAACATGGTTTGTCAGCATGAAAACCTGTTCCCTGAGGAACTCCAACCAAATGCATTTCATCTGCTGCTTTGTGCAAATGTACGCTTCCTGATTCGGTCATTTCAATCCCGTCCATGTTTGTAGAATAAAAAACAATGTTCTGTCCAATTCATTAAGGGCAGCCATGCCATCAACAAATACATGAACCAACCCATGTTGGAGGACACTGGAGGCGAAATCCACGGCATTATGATTCCATTGATCCATACTCTGCCATATATATATAAGTACACATACATACATGCATACATGCATACATGCATGCATACATACATTCATACATATATATATATGTTGTAGATTATCATAGGTGACCATTCTATGATATTCTATATATCCCTTTTTAAAATGGATATATATATATATATGTTCCATGACCAATTGTCCAATGTCTTCGCGTGCCCCAACCGCCACACATCCCTCCGACAAAAACCGCCCAGGTGCCCTTCCACCTTGAAATGACCCACCATCCTCAGCCGGATGCATGGTGATTACCTCACATTTTGAAGCCATTGGGAAATAGCTACAGTAAGTGTGGTTACTTAAGGGTTGATATATATATATATATATGGATATATCATGATTAATATCTTTTTGAGGGGTTGATCGGCCAATTTCAACTCTTTTTTTGTCTTTTAATCAGCCAAACGAATCATTTTTCAATGCGGTTTTCAATGCATCCCAGAAGGAAAGTAACAAGTCTTCCAACTCCACCATTTTCTTCACAAAATGTTACCATATGGTACCCAATCATGTTCGTTCTGATCAATGGAATTCGTTGGTGCTTCTGAGGGATTTGCTTGTGGCTCCGGGTGAGATAGCATGGGGACATTGGAACTCTATTGGTTTCACCACATTTCGTGGACAATTTTGTTATATTTTGTTCACTGAAACCTCTGGGATCTTCACATTCCAGCCCCATGAAGCAACGGACGTTCCACCCCCAAGTTAACCTCTTTATTATGCATATATAAATATATGGTTCATTCATTGTTTTATGATTCATTCATTTATTTGTCTATGTATGGATTTGATATCATATCGGCCACAAATTGTAGTATATATAATTATATATATATGTTCATATTATACAGTATATGTTATTATATTATCAATTGGTATTGAATAAATATAAATTGTAACTATATCAGACTATACCATCTCTTCAAACTTTGGACTTATCATCCGGAACAAGGAGTACTATTTTGGACATTTAGATGGAACACCACAAAGCAACTTCTTCAGTGTAACCGAGATCCAAAACATGTTTCTAAGTTCAGGGAATAGCCAAGCAACACAGCTAGCATCCACATCAACAACACAGCATGTGGCGCCTCTTTTTGTGCTTTTCGTGGCCGCGCAAACGTGCGCTGTTGTGCCGTTGCGCCAGGACGTAAATAAGCCGGGATGATCTTCAATTTAAGCAAGTAGGCAGCAGTTGGTTAATCCATTCCCCCACTACCACCTCGCTATTCATTGGGAACTGGTGGTGAATCATTCCAGCACCAAATGGTACATTTGTCTCTTCATGAAGAGAGTGCTTGGGCAACTGCGCGCCAAACAATGCAAGAACACATCATTGTCCGGAAAAACTTGTCAAGGCTATGGTAATGATATGTAATGCGTTTATTGCAAGTTTGGTGCGCTGTTCTCTCGAAAACATCCGTCTTTTTCAGACCTGTCTCAAACCGGAAAGGTCCGTGGAACGGAAGACTCAAACAAAACAAACATCAATGCAGCCCGGAAAGTGGTCATCTTCCATAAATTTGCTGGTTGCAATCCATCCATCCACATGGCTAGTCTAATCCATCCAGGTATACCCGTCCTCAGCAGCCACCGAGAATTTGTTGTTGAACCTCAGCCAACTGGGTGTAGAAATCCTTCTGCTCATCGTAGAAGACCTGGGACCAAAAAAGGCGCGATCCGCCTAGGGAAACAGGTGGAAAATAGGGACTTAACTAGGAAAATCATGGAAAAATGGCATGGAGATACGATAGGGATATCAGTTGGCTGTGATTGTTGTGGGTATAACTACCATGGCACCTCAAATCATGCGGATAAGTGCAACAATGTACCAGGTTTAACTTTGAGGTGGAAACATATGGGGTTTTCGACAAAATACATAAAACATTGGGAATATGCACATGCCTTGTTTCTTAAATCAGCTTTAATTCCACTTTTCAACATGTTTTTGAGCCATCATTTGGCTCAGGCGCATAGACGGGGTCGAAGAGAGGGCAGATCTGCTGGTAGACCTCGTAGTCGTCCGGCGTGATTAAGGACTTCCGCAACAGGACACGAAGGAACTGCGCATAGAGACCTCCAGACAGGCTGAGGTTGGGGCTTACCCACTTTCATGTTGGTAAACAATATGATACAATACTAAGTAAACATGGCAGTTTTATTACTCAATGTCTTTCTGACGATTGGTTCAAGGTCAAAAATGAGCAGAAACCATGGTTTCTCAGAAGTCCTGCAGATTTTCTGCTCATCCCTCATGGAGGTTGACGCGCGCAACCACCATTTTCGTAGCAGAAATAGAAACGTGTACTATGACAAGAATACAGCACTAGGGGCATAAAGGATAAACATCCATTTCCCGCAGACCTCGTTTGAGCCATTAAAAATAGCAATCTCCCATCCCAGCATACAGTTTGGCTGAGAAATGTTGTATTGTGGTTTTGATAATATTAAGTCTGCCAGGTGAGTAGGCAAATTTATATCCCTCACTACCCTCTGGTAAGCATTGATAGTTGTTCTACCTGCTAAACATACATAAACAAATGCTGATTTTCCAGTTCGCTAGTTTACAACAGGATAACCCCCAGGGGTCAGCTAGTCAATCTTCGATACCGAAAACATCGCCATACTGATAGCAATAAACAACCCAAGGCTTACACAAGACCCTGAAACCTATACGACAAATCATTTATTTACCTCTATATATACCCATACCGTTGATTATTGGAAGCTCAAAAATGGCCAATATAATTGATATGCCTTATTTCTTGAAATAGGGATCCCCATTATGAGTAACAAGAACATATCTTTGATAGTTTAAGTTTAAGCACCATCATAAAACGCACGCACACATACATACATACATATATATATATATATATACGATGGTTAAAGCTTATGGAACTGGGTCAAGTGGTCACTACTTGGGGGGAGCAGTTCCAATCATATTACTACTTGGGGGGCGCAGTTCCAATCATATTTTTATATATCCTGATATATCTCCATAGTTAGAGGGGCCCCGTATCTCAACTTATGGGGGCATAACAATGTTTGTATCCATGAACAACCATCATTCACTACCATAACAACCATTAACCCATGATTAGCCTACTATTCATGTGGTTAATCAGAAATAAACCATCTCCAATAGAGATTTACTACCCTCTGGTAATTTAACATAGCTATTGAAAATGGCCATTTATAGTGAGTTTTCCCACTAACAATGGTGATTTTCCATAGCTATGTTAAATTACCAGAGGGTATATTTATGAGACAATTGGGTGCTCAATGGGATATCCCTATGTTATAATTGTCCATTATTGGATATCGATTGGATATTAATAATATAATTCTATATAAATTTATAATTGGTATGATTGATACTGGTTGTAGTAGGCTGATTGATATATTAATTTTAATAATCCGCATAATTGGTATAATTAGTATTATAATTGGGTATATAGATATATTTATCATTAATGAGATTTTATCATTCATCATTGGTATGATTAGTAATCAACATAGATGGTATTATGAATCAGCCCATTATACAGTTGGCCAATTTAATAATAGTTGGTACTTCGGTTAATCTATGAATCATTGTTGACTTATTTATAGTCCAAAATTATTATTCAAAAATCACCTAATTATTGACCAATTACCAACTATTATTAACCATGATTCATCATTATCAACTTAATCAATCATCGACCACTAAAAATCAACCATTCTCATTCATTCATTCTTATCTCACAAAAAAATGGTTCACCCATGGTTTACCTGTATTAACCCAGCATTTCCCCAGTCAACGCCTGGCCTCGTGCCGTCTCCACCGTTGCCTCCGTGAAGTTCTCCACCTGTTGCCGCACCAAGTCCGTCAGCTTGGCGGCGTAGCGATGGCCTGGAAGTGGTCAAAATCCATCGTAATGTGGGAATCTTAATGGATATTAATGTTCAATGTGGTGCCCCATAGTTGGCTAAGTTGGTTTATAACTCCAATAACTATGGTTTATGGTAGATATAACTATAGTTAATGGGGTTTATAAACCAACTTATAACTATGGGGCACCACATTGTATTAATGTTAATATTATTAATAATGTGGGAATATTAACTATTAATAATTGTTAATCATGGTTAATAATAGTTAATACTTGGTAGTATATGTTTTTTTCTTAATAAACAAACTATATAAGTGGTAAGATCTTATGACTTTCAAAATTGGTATCATAGATCTTCATAACATTGGAATCGCTATGTTCCAGACCACCAACCAAATAATAGATGTTATTATCTCAATATTAGCAATAGATGTCATTCACAACCTTAACCACAATAAGTGGTCAAAATTAATGGTTAATGACCTCATATTATGGGTTGGATGGTGGACAACATCTATGGGTGGGTTATTAATGTGAGGAAAATCTATATATTTTAAACCACCTATGACTGGGAATGGTAAACATACCACCTATAAAAATAGTGATCTTCCTGGGGGGTGGTTCATGGAAAAACAAATGATCATCGATGATCATTGAATTGGTTTAGGGGAAAATCTTAACCGGAAACCATGGATTTTGATGGATTTCCCAATGAAAAAAAGGCCTGTCCTGTAGTTTTTTTCCCTGTAAAACCAATGCAATTGTACGAAGACCTATGATAGCAATATTGAAAGTCATAGGGTTTTACCACTTAGGATTTTAATATACTACATTATATCATATGATATAGTTTTTGACAATCATTCAAAGACTATGAATAGCTATGAATAGAAAAACTATGACACATGTAGATATGTTGCTCTTCTGTATATATATATGTATGTATGTATGTATATATGCAAATATATATATATAAATATGAATATATATGATTTTTTCAATATACATATACTCTGTTAGTCTCAGTTAGTAACGTGGAGGGGGTGGTGATGCCCAGTGGATCCAATGCATGACATTACTGGTTGGTGGTTAACCTACCCCTCTGAAAAATATATGAGTTCGTCAGTTGGGATGATTATATATTCCCAATATATGGGAAAAAATGTTCCAAACCACCAACCAGTATATATATATGTACCTGGAGCTTCAAAGGTACACTAATTTCTGCTCGAGCAAATTTCTGCTCGAGGAACCCAAATCTGCTCGTTTTACATATTTCTGCTCGAGGTACAGAATTGCGCTCGTTGTGGGGCCTGTTTTTTTGAATCAGTGACAGTCAGTGAAAACTCAAGAAGTGCTCGTTTGATCTCGTTTGGTAAATTTCTGCTTGTGATGGAAAAATGCGCTCGACTTGCCAAAAACATATACGAACAAGCAAACAACCAGAAATTAATGCTCGTTTGAAGATCAAGGTATATATGCAACATTGGGCCCCGTAGTGTGTGAGAACACACATTAATCTATGACTTGCACCCTGGACTCATATATGGGTTTAGCCTCCCTACGCCGCACCATCACACTGGTTCTGTCCCGTACACCCGATCATCCTTTTTGATATCTTTCCGTCATTGGGCTTCTTATTTGTTGTTTCTTCGAAAGGAAGGTATGTGGGTTTGTGAGGCCCCCAAACGATTGTCACACACGTACACACTCGACTATATATGCACATCAATTTCAATTCTAATGGGAGCCAAATTCAATGTATGAACTTATTTTTGGGTCTTTCCCAAAAGTGGTGAAGGGAAACTCAGCATCCCCTGTGGTCCGAGCTTTCTTCCAGGAAGTCGTAACGAGCGAAAATGATCATCTGCCCCACGAGGTATCGCACCTGAAACACTGCTGGTGGGATGGATCCGAACAACATTTTGAAAATGTGGGGGGGGCCAAATTTCGTTTAAATTCGGTGCTTGTTTGAGAATGGGGCATATCCCCATTTCTCATTTTATGTCAATGTAGCGCGGAATATGATGATGAACCAACGGATTTGGACTATGCCATTTATGGACACTGCCCACTAGGCTGCCCACTGGTGCCACTAGGTCAAATTGGTTTCGCTTTTTCGTTCTACTCAGGAATCACTGTGGACTATAGCATATACCGTGGTTTTAGTTCTTCTGACTCTGGGTACCTCTGGTTCTTCTATGTTGCTCTTTCTGTGCCGCTTCACGTGGGTTTACGCAAAACAGGTCGGAAAAACACCAAAATGTGGAGAATAGTGACAAACCACAAGATCCAGAAGGGTTTGTTGGGGGATACGCACTGGTGGCAGAAACATACATCGACCACAACCTTTTGCAGTAGAATACTGGAAACTGCAATAGGGATTCCACCAACCCCCAGAGGTGAACCCCTAATGCTGGATTAGCTGGTTCAAATGTGCCCTTAAAACCGTGGTGTCTCGTGCTTGATAACCTTTAAGCATCAAGGCCGTTACTTTATTATTTTTGTTTTTGATTAGATGGAATATGATTAAATCAGATCAAAGCCCTTATATTAAAAAAAAAACGCACACCTCACCTCATGCACCTTTTTATGCACCTTTTTGTCCTGGATCTGCCGAGTCGAAGGCATGTTTTTTTCTAATCCAGGACCCTATGAGGAATCGATGAAGGGCATATCTATTTGTTTTGGAGGGGTCCTCAAGCAAATCCATGGTGAATAATGGTTAATTTACTGGTTAATAATGGTTGATAATGGTTAATAATGGTGGTTTATGGCTAACCATGATGGGAATTTTAACCATAACTGGTTGGTGGTTGGTTTCTACCCCTCTGAAAAATGATGGAGTGAAAGTCAGTTGGGATAATGACATTCCCAACTGAATGGGACAATAAAATTCATGTTCCAAACCACCAATCAGAGTTGTTAATTAACTCTGCCACTGGTCACTGGTATTGAAAATCGTCACCTCACAAATCTCACAACATCGCCACGTGGCATAGGCATTCTTCAATCGAACGTGGGGAGCTTCCATGGCATAGCCATCCCCATCGAAGACGGGCTTCAAGCGCGTTTCCTGTGGCCATGTGGTGCCCCCAACTTTGCCACCAACAAAAATCAAAGTTTGAGAAATACTGTAAACGGTGATGCAACAAACAAGTTAGGGACTTATTCATGTTGGTATGTACGAGTACTTGATTTATCATTATCTAAAAGTTGCTTGAAGGATTTGAAAAAATAGCGTAACCAAGCTTAACATTTGGATTACCCTCTGGTAAACTAACATAGCTATGGAAAATGGCCCAGTCGAAATAGTTGATATACCGATATACCGTTGATACCCATTAAACATGGTGGATCTTTCCATCGTTTTTTGGAAACGTTTACCGGGTCGCGTAACTTGGATCAATCTGTGGTATATGGAACCAACTTCTGGGATCTGAAGATCTCTAACCCGGCGCCCGGTAGCGGCCGGCGGCCCGGTCGTTTGGAAGAGCCATCCCATCATGTCTATAGGATCCATGGTGCTGCTATATATGGCAACATTTACCATCAATATACCCCAAATGTTAGCATATATACTCTACATGGATCCTATGGGTCATGTCTATAGGGGGAAATTCAACAAATAAGACTTATATTAATTGCAAACGAGTTTGAATTATTTTTTGGGCACCCTTCTGTACCACCCTAAATAAATAACATTGGAACCCCACATCCATGACAGCACTCCCGAGCTTGATCATGGCGCAATCAAAACAGCGGAACATGTCGTTACGACCACCCCGGCGAGCGGCGAAAACACGCTGAAAAATTTTGGGAATCAACTCTTCTGCAGGGCACGCTGGACCGTCCTCAGCTCGTAACTTTGAACCAGCTGATTTCTTTTGTGGCAGCTGATGAAACCACCTCTGAATTCAGAAACGAAAACTTGAAAAAACTTACTATTATAGGAACTCTCGGATTTCAACTGCAGTTGTTCAATCTAGGTGTTGACTGTATACATAAATGAATAAATATAAAATCATTATTATGTGTATATATATATGTGTGTGTCTAGGATGGCTGAATCACACATGAAGTAGGTGATTGTGGCCGTGTTCCCATTACTGACCATCATGTATGGTGACGTCATGTCAGAAACAATTCATCCAACACATTACAATAGTTTTTTTCTATATGATATGGCATCTGATATGGGCATATGGGCCACCAACAGGAACAAAACCCATATATATATATATTTATTTATTTATTTACTGATGAAAACACTCCTCAATGGTGTAGTATTGTGAAAACAGAACGGAGCAGCGACCAGGAAAAAACACCCTTGAGGTGGAAAAAAAACCTGGCCGATGCCCAAAACCAGAGCCACTCATGGACCCAGGCCCCGCTGCACAAACCCCAGAGGCCAAGAGAAGAAAAATTAA
>Ga0126342_10003449_pt1:2500-26133 | contig 26133 bp, 30 predicted proteins | sample Cyp1metagenome_FD_92528 | JGI IMG/M metagenome (GOLD analysis project Ga0126342, IMG submission 92528) | Coral microbial communities from Lord Howe Island, Old Settlement Bay, Australia - Cyphastrea 1 metagenome | ecosystem: Host-associated > Invertebrates > Cnidaria > Coral ...
TTGGTGCAAAAACCTTAGATAAAATGGTAGAACATGTTAGAACGTACATAATTTGTTTGGAGTAAGAGGCAGTAGGGCAGACACAGGTGTCCTTTGCTCAAGCGATTTTGACTCGAAGAAGTTTGGCAGCACTTGAAAACCCTAGGTTTGCCTACACCATCATACTATATTATGCTCCTGAGCGACCTGATAGCAGAGCAAATGGTTCTTTTGTGAACGATGGGCACAAGCTTACACAGCTGAGAAATGTTGAAGTACCTGAAGCTGAGAAACTAAGGAAAGGATCAGCGGATCTAGGCACAAAGCGGGCTTCCAAGCGCTTACCAAAGTTGTTCGCAACTGTTCTTAGTTGAGCCCTCTGGAAGTGTTGCTAAAGCCCTCAAAAGAGTCAGCGGACCTTCCAAAGCAACTGCCTTATTCTTTCAGATTTCTTTTGGTGTCGGAGATTTTCAGAAAAAAGGACGCTTAATCAACCACGAACAGACAGCAACAGCACTGCATGTCCAGAAAGCCGCAGGGATTTCCTTTGAACACTTGCTCTTGTTCGACCTGGTTTATGTATCTTGGATCAATCTAGTGGTTCGGTTTTTGGAGCATTGAAAAAACCAACGGTCCAAAAAAACACATTCTTAGATGTTTGTGCTTTTGCAAAAGATTTGTGATGTATGCGGATGAAACTGCAGAAATCGGTCGTGCAACCTTGCAAAATCTCGTGCTGGTTGCCCAGTGCTCCATCTGCATCTTCATCATTCTGATGCAAGTTCCGCGCAAGATTGTCATGACCTCAACTTGGGTATTAGTGACCTCGATTCTCATGGATTTGCATGTGTGTATTTACAGTATTTGACTTTTCCTGATCCTGTGTGAAAAGCACTGTGCCGGTGCGAGTGCTTTGAGTGTCCAGATCAGGTGAGGGAAAACGACAAGTTGCTCATCGTCTTTTGTTGTAGGACTTCCTGCCTCAGACAATTCATACACAGGTGGACGCCAAGCACCATGGGATGCAACTCGTTTGACGAGGTTAGATCCATCCCTTCTAAAGGGATTAATAATACACCCCCTATTAGTAAAGCATAGTAAAGCCAATTTTTCCCCTGATTCTTGGGCAATACTAAAGCAATAGTGGTGCGACCCCCTACAATTGGTGAAGCCCTTCTCAGACCCGCAGAATTTTTGTGGTATTAATTTAGCACAACTCCCTTTCATGTCTAACTGCGACCACGCTGTTCGTAAATTGCTGACCCTTCCCTATCTCATCCCTTCTTTGCTTCTTATCATTTGTTGGTCTCTCATGATGGGTCACCCTGACGATGCTGCTGTTTTTTTGGCTGCAAATCTCATTCCGTTTGGCCCTCCATGGATGATGATTCCTATTCCTATTCATGCACTGAGCTTGGCAGGCTTTGCGTGTGCACGTGTCATCTTTAAGTGAGCCAATGAATGCTAACAGTTTGACTCAAGTGGGAGTTGAACCAAAATCGCATTCATTGTTTTTCTTTCTAGGTCTATAGGAAGGGGTGGCCTGTGTTGACCTATTTCGTTCCAGGGGTGACCTGGTGTGCCGCGAGGAGTGACCTCGTATGCTGTGTAAGCTACCGGACATTGACATCCCTGCCGTGACCAACATCCTCCACGCAGTGGCATTCCGGGAGTTCAAGCAGCATGTGGAGAGGCCGGCAAGGGAGGGCCAAGACTTGGCTGCATACACATGTTGGATGCACGCAGTCGAGATTAGGCACTCTCCTTTTGTCACCCCCATTACCAGTGAATCTGAACTGTTCCCTCCTTTGGTCAAAATGCCTTGCTGCAAGAGAGATTGCCAGCGTTGTGCAGCTCACCTCGGAGGGTCCAAGTTCCCCTGGTTTTCGCTGGCAATCCTTGGAGGATGCGACCACCGGGTTCTGCACGCCCCCACCCGACGCACAGAAATCCTGTCCTACATCATTGGCCAAGCCCGCAGGTTGATTCCAAGGTGCGTGATTACCCAGAGCTCTGGCAAACAGCGAGTGATAGATAACGGCGTCCAGTGAAGAGATTCAGGAATTCTGCCAACATGATGCCTGAGACAGGCCAAGAAGACTTACCATCGGCGTATCGCTACTGCCCGATGTCCCTGCAAGAGAGCTTGGGCTGCGTGGTGGTATGGTTCATACCTGTGAAAACAGGTTTATGCTGGGGTGACCAGGCAGCTCTGACCAGAAGTAGACACTGGTCTGGGGCTATGCGCATGTCACGCAGTGACCGATCCAAGGCGAACCTGAGGATAGCAGGTGAACAGAGAGACTGTCATGCAGAAGGTGAAAAAGAGTGCGGCGAGAGTAGTGCTACGAAGTCATGTGTCACTTTGAGATGAACATGTTTTCATCAGAATTGATCACTCATCGGTGCTAATATGAAGCTAGTTTCATCAAATCAACCCCCTCATGAATGCTACTACGCAGCTAATTTCAAAAGAATTGACCACCCATTGATGGAATTTTGCTGCAAATTCCACCAACATTGATTCCTCATGAATGAGTGGAGGTTTTCAATTCGGGGTATTTGAGAAGATGGAGTTTATCAATCCAGGTTGCCATTAGTTCCATTTGCAAGTGTTGGATGGCATTTGAACACATGTGTGACAGGACTCGGGTTGTGCCAATTGAATCTTTGATTGAGATTCGCATCATTCGTCGGCGGAAGTGCTGCGATAGACAAGGTCGGCAAGGCCCTTGGAGATGCCAGACAGTACACCACAGGAGAGGACCAGAAAAGAAGCACCCTCTGTATCCCTTTGTGTCTTGAATCAAATGCTGAGGCTTTGCCTTTACCCGTCGAAGTGTTTCTGGGGCTACCCGACCAACTTTGAGCGGAACATTATTGTTGTCACTGACTCTTGTTGCACCTGAGCTGCAATAGATTTCAAATGGTAAAATATGAGGAATGAGGGCCATAAAAGAAAGAATTTGGAATGCAGGATTGGAATTCTCAGCAACGAAAACGCAAAATTCACCAAATTTGGCGAGGCAACAACTATTTCTTCTGTGTGCACGAAATGGAGGCGATTTCTGCACCCGATTTCTTGCGGAACAATAACCAAACTCGTAATTGTTTGCAATAGTGCGCGAGTTAGCTGTTTCTGCTACAAGAAAAACATGAGGAGTTTATGGCAGACAATTGGCCAGCGCCAAACGATTTGGAAGACGCCACGGATCAGAAGCGGAAGGCCGAGATCACATAGCCTACTCAGTGTTTGAATTCGTGCAACGCAATGCGAAGACTTGCCTCCCAAAATGCTTCCATCCAGCCGCATTTAGCATGGCACGCCGACTTGATTTTGCCAATGACAACAGGTACCAGACCCTGCAGTTCTAGGTTGGGAGCCTAAATCACAGTGGAGACAGCCGCATAGAAGCAGCGAGAGAGAGACAGAGAGAGAGAACATTCAACTTCTGCCTCAAGGGCAATGAAAGACCAGCTGTGGAAATCCAAGCCTCTAAGAGCATTCCATACTGGCGGCCCAAGCACCAGTTGTGTCAAAAATGTCGCGTGCTTGGGAACTGAAGCAATTGGTCTAGAGTTTCTGATATTTCGAAGCTCAGATCTGGGTGCTTTTGCATTAGGATGTATTGGGTTGTTTTGGAGCCACGCTAGACATATCTTGAAATGATTGAATGTCTCAGTAACTGAGGCAGTCTTTGACACGTTTGTGCGAGCTGAAACAAACTGAGCCAGCTTTTGCGCCGACTCTTGAGTTTTATGGTCAAAATATTTCAAAGTGCTAGCGGCATAATTGGACCTGGTGCCTGTGAAGGACACCAAATTCGAGAAGGATTCTCCAAGAGAATTCTTCTCAGCGCCCTTTTGATCAATTTGATTTGCCACAGATTCAGATTCATTTTTTCTGTCCGCAAGCTTGCTCCAGATGTGCAGCTTCTACATTGAAGAGCCAACCAGTCTTCAAGCATGCAGCTGGCGAGGGGATTCTGAAAGTCACTCTCCGCATACTTGAAATCAACACGTAGTGCACCTCAGAAACTTTTGACCCTATCATCAAGTCGCTGCGAACTTTGCACTGGATGCTGCTGCCATGCTTCTTGATGAAGCAACACAGAAGATTCATTTGTCAGAAAAAGACGGCATAGGTGACTTGCTTTGCCACTTTGCTTTGCCCTTTCAAGTGTTGGCTGCACCTTTTAATCAAAGTCGCAACGGAGAAAGCCACGGTGATGTTTCGAGCCAAGGCAATACAGCTCTGTAGCCAATCTCGTGCAGAAACTCCATTCGACAGATTTTCAGGCAGTCGATTGTAGTACTTCAAGACTGATTAAGGCCTTTGTCCTATCTTGTTACTGACTATTTTGGGGTTGTCGCGGTGGAAGTGGTGCAAAGCGCAACCAAACTGGTAACAGGCTGTGAGTGCAGCCATGCGATCTGAAACTGAGAAAGCTGCAAGCAGCCGGGTGCTCAGCTTCTCAATTTCAATGTTTTGAGGAAGCTGAGATTCCTTAGCGATGGATCATGAATCAAATCATAAGGCGCATCACTTTTCTGGAGGGCGGCCTTTGAAAAGGCATTAGAACTGCCAGCACTTCTCAAGATTTGTCAAAGCTCGTGAGACCGTATGGTTGAGCTTCTTGTTCTTGAAAACATTGGACTTCCATCGATTGCCATGGATTTCACATCCGCCAGGTCCTCTCTGCAGCAGGGAGCAGTCCTCTACGTAGGGATGGATCAGAGGCACAGGCACGAAAGGATGTTTCTCTTCTGAAGTGACTACATATCAACGCAGTCTTGGAACATTGGAAGTTGCCGACAGCGGAACCCGCAAAAAGCAAGATGTTTCTGCGCTCAACGATCTTCTCCTTGGGCTCAAAGTCATTCATTTGTGCTCTGGACATGCACTCAATCCTGGAGAGCAAAAGGAGGCTCGCCCGATTCGTCCTGCTTCTTTCAAGTGACTTTTGGTGCAAGTTGATTTGGTTTCTTAATGGCTCTATAGAGACTCGACAAGATTTCTACAAGCACATCAGGGAGACAGACATGGCTTCTTCCGTGCGCACCCACACATACTAGCACCTAGTAAAACCATGTAAAACCAATTTTAAGAACGAACTTATGAACTGAACCTCGTTTCTTATCGGAAGACCAGCGGGGATGTCAAAAAACAGTTTGGCTTTGAATGGATAGAGTGCCTATACAGATACCAAGTCGGTCAACAGCAGCAGTTCAAACATACACACGCACACATATGCATGCCATAAATGATACTGATAAAGTTGGCAGTAGTTGAGAATATGACGAAGGTAGCGAAAGCGGACAAACCCATGTTGATGGGCATGAGCATCTTCAGTTTGTACATCATGCATGACTTGTATGACCACGAACAAGAGGAAGGGTTCAAAGACAACATCAGACCTATTCACACCGGCATAAGGGTTTTCGTCTACGAAGGCTTCAAGGGCATCAGAAGGTACATTGTAGCACTGGCGGTAAAATAGTAATTAAGAAAGCATGCACGATAACATCAAGTTCAGTTCACCATTCTTTCTGGTTGAATTTGGGCACTCATACTTGTCTTAAGTGATGTTTGCTGAATCTTCCTTCGCACCACTGGCCTTATCCACCCATTCAAGGTCATCGGACGGCGTTAGATAACCTTTGCTTATCTCACATTACGTCAGGTACATGGATGGATGCATTTTTGACAAACGCAATTGCGACAGCAGAACAGCAGAGCGACCGGCAGACGGGCCAACAGAAGTCCGGATAGACGGATAGATAAACCGAGGTTTACACAGAAGTCCGCAAAACGAACACAAATACCGTAACTACCTACGTATCATATGTGCATGAATATTTGCCTCTCACGCAGTCAGTCAAACTTAGACATGTGTCAGGTGTCTAAGCGCCTCCTCCCCTTGCAGCAAGGGCATCAAGGACTTTATTTGCGTTTTTCATGTGCTGGAGTCCGCGCTTTGCTTTGTGTTTATAACCAAGTCGTTTGCAAAGACAGTTCAGATCTGAACTTGTCCTGCGTGGCCATTTGAGTTCAAGTGACGCGTTCGTTCCAGAGAGCAGCCACTGCAACCCCATTCTGGAAAGATGGATGCCCTTTCTCGTTTCTTGCCATCAATATGAGAATCCAAGCAAAACAAAGGGATAGATACTGCAAACTAGAGAGAGAGGGCCCTTGCTGTCGCATGTTGCCGAGTCTTCTTTCTTGTGCTTTCCCTTGCCTGCACACGCCACTAGTTTTTCTGGAAGAGTCTGCCACTATTGTGGCAATCGCATCTCTTTTGGTGTTGGCGTCGGTCTTAGATGTTTTTCCTTGGCCTTGGGTGCTGTGTTGTCCTCGAGTTCATTTGTTACCGTCTGCGGGTTTGCTGCGTGGGGCACCTTTGCGCAACTGCGTTGTGTCCATTCACCCTTTTAACTTGTTTTGCTACCTCTCCACCTGGAATGCATCTGCCCCTCTGTATCTCTATATCGTTGCTTAGTCTCTGTTGGCACATTTTTCTCAGAGAGTCCATGTCTCTTTGTCTCCCAGCTAGGCCGTCCTTGCCCATTAGGCCGCTTGTCTTTGATCGCGGATCTAACTCAGACAGGAGCCTGAGAAGAGCCCAAACGGCATCAAAAAGCGTAAAGCAAGCAGGCGTCGGAGCCAACACACCAGCCGAGCTAAATAGCCACGTTTGACTAAGTACAGAGCGGAGTCATGATTCGAAGACAATACTTGAAGAATCGCAAAGGTAAACGATTAGATTAGATTTAAACATATTACAATATTAACATATTGGAACAAGAGCAGATTTGTGCTACAGGAGTAGAAGGTGTCTTGAAGTCACAGATAGTAACAGACTAGACGATGTACAAGTTCAACTAAGAAACATTAAGAAGCTACCCTATACTGAATTGTTTGAGCTTTTGTGTGCTTTTGGGTGACTGCCCCACATGTCGGGTCATAAATTGGCATAATGCGGCAAATATAGGCAAACAGTTTCGTTTTGCACATCTCGGGCAGGCAGACTAGAGCAGTCACTGTGCAATTCCGGTTCTTCACCCGATTGAAGAGTATGTTTCTCGACAGTTCTTGACTTGTTTCAGCTCAAGGAAAAGCCATAGATACGCCGGTGCCGATGGATGATGACCTTGATGAACCTGCGGACGAAGGTGGCAAAGGAGGCTATGGACCCATCCGTCAAAAAGGCGCCAAATGACAAACGAGTCTTTGGAACCCTTCCGTTGATACAACTGCGTAGGCGTAGTAAATACAATGTAAAGTCAGTGTATATACATGCACATTAATTCAAATTAATGCAAAATGTCATCGCATGACATGAAGTCACATGGCATTAAGCCACATGAGATGAGATAAAGTCATATCTCACTGTCTTGAGTCGTGTCAGCGTGGTGAGCGTTGTTCCCCATCTATTTCGAATTTCGAATTCTTTGCCAGGCGAGGCTTCAGAGAGTGGAATAATTTTTCAGCCGGCCGAAGTGGAGGATGTAGTCATAGAAACCGTGGATGAGACGAAAGGTGAAGGAGAAAGTGACATGCCCTATAGCAAGCCTCAATTTCCTGCTCTCACACCGCCGCTTTCCTGCAAAAACAGCTTTGAAGATCTTTCGAGTGTTTGGCTTCAAGTCGAGATTAGCGACAAGTTTTCAAGTATTGCTGAGAAATCATGTTACAGCCACCTGTAGCTTCAATTCTGAAGCCAAGGAAAGAGCAAGGCGTGAAGAAACAGATGCGCAGAGTACCAGTACCTCCGCACAGGACTGGGGGCTGTCACACAACCTTGAAACTGCCTCTATCACAATGGTCTTTTGAGTCTTTTGCCAGCTTGCAATCTAACCCACGATCTCTCACCATCTTTCTCCTTCTCTTCCTCCACCCTCCAGTGTCACCTGAGGATGACTCCGCTGAAGGCATCTTGGGTACAGCTCATTGATCCCATTGTGGAGCACATGAAATTACAGGCTGGACATGTGGACAGTGTCTCCGTCATGTTGAGAACTCTCAAGCACGTTTTACACACTCCGACATCCAACACAATTTTTGATATTCTTGACACCCTGTGTCGTTCTTGTAGACATATAAAGGGCTACCGCCCCCTGCCGCCGACCCCTTGCCATTGCTCAAAAATCCGGCGATGCCTTGCCGTTGTCGATGTCTCTGCAAGTCGCCGCAGCATTACAGGTCGGCTGCGGCTTCTACTGCCGACCCTCCCCAAAATCCTTCGCTCTGGTGTTGTTTTCACGTTTTTGGGGGTCTAAAGCCTGCGAACATAGGGGCGAAAGACTAATCGAACCATCTAGTAGCTGGTTCCTTCCAAAGCTTCCCTGGAGTTGAACAGTTTTATCAGGTAAAGCGAATGATTAGAGGAATAGGGGGCGTGTTGTCTTCGACCTATCCTCAATTTTTTAAATGGGTAAGATCCACAGTGGTTGCTTCACTGAACTTCTGGGACTCTTTTTGGTAGATTTTTTGCTGTTTTTTTGGCGCATTCTAAAGGCCAAAACACTGTTTTTGTATGTGTTTGTGCCTTTTTGCGTGGAAAACATATTTAATAAACGAATATAAAAGGGCTAAGGCCCTGGTGCCGCCGACCCCCCCTGTAAAGGGGGTGGATTACCGAATACGTTTTGGTCATAGAGTGTGCTGGCTCAGAACATCAAACAACCAGAGCAATCATGACCAGCATGTGGAGAGAGCTTTACTACAAGAGTGAAAGCAGAAAAGGACACATTTGGAAAGATGTTTTGCAGGTGATTGGCGCCCTGAAAGAGGCTGCAACGCAACATATAGAAATATCACGTAATATTTTTTTTAGGGATCCTACAAGATACCGAAGGAACAGTCCTATTTATTTTCTTGTCAGTTTCTTTACCCTTTTATTGAGGATCATCAGATGCATTGCTGAGCTTCAGGACCCGTAACAGTTACTGTAGACTCTTTGGGCCCAGCCGCGCTTTCAGCGGAACAAAAGTGTAGAGTCCGTGGGCCCGGCCTTGCCCGCAGCGGAACGAAAGGTGCTCAACGGCACACCACCTATTCGACGATTTTTGGCTCCTAAACGAACGAGAAAATACGGTGTAGTCATATGGTTGCAAGATGCACAGAAGCAACGCCACCAATCACATTACCACCATAACAATAACAAGAGAAACAAGAGGAACAAGAGGAACAAGAAGAAGAAGAAGAAGAAGAAGAAGAACAAGAACAAGAACAAGAACAGAGCAAGCGGGCGACATTCTAGGCAACACCAACAACCCCGGTGTGCGAAGCCCTACAATATGGTGAGGTGTGAACACTGAAAACTAGCTTTTTTGCAGCTCGCGTGCCAGGTCACAGATGTAAATGTAAATGACAAAGTCAGCTCCAGGGAAAACGATTGAAGCTTAAGAGACTGAAAGCCAGTGAAATCTACGAAGCAATTTATAGAAGTATGATTATGATGAAGTACAGAACAAAGAACCCCATTCTGCGGCGTCCATTTTCATCATTTTCCACCTTCTTCCAGTTTCTTCCTCCTGCAGCCCCAAGGCCTCCAAAACAAGTTGCAAAAAACCATTTCAGAACAATGCAAGGCCCACATGTCAGTCCCTGACATTGCTTTCCCGTTTTTCTTCTTGCCACTGAGGAACGGAAGCGGTGCCCGGCAAGCGGCTTCCACTGCCTAACGTCGCTTTCTGAGCCAACAAGAACCCAGCTCCAAAATGCGGCTCCCAGGCCTCCAAAGCGAGCTCCAGAATGGACCTTTACTGTAGCGGGCGCTTGCGAAACAGCAAAGCACCATGCCACTGAAGCACGGAGGTGGTACCCGGCAAGTGGCTCTCATTGCCTAACGCACCGACAAGAAACTAGCTCCAAAATGCAGCTCCGGCTTCCAAGACAAGCTCCGGAATGAACCATTAGTGAGCGCTTGCAAAGCAGCAGAGCACTATGGCACTGACGGGCGGAGGCGGTGCCCGGCAAGCCGCTTCCAATGCCCAAAGTTGCTTTCTGAACTGACAAAAAATTAGCTCCAAAAATGCAGCCCCCAGGCTTCCAAAATGAGCTCCAAAATGGAGCCTCAGCGGGCGCTTGCGAAAGAACCATTGCTGTAGTAGGCGCTTGCGAAACGCAAAGCACCATGCCACTGAAGCACGGAGGTGCCTGGCAAGCGGCTTCCACTGCCTAACGTCGCTGACAAGAAACTAGCTCCAAAATGCAGCTCCGGCTTCCAAGACAAGCTCCGGAATGAACCATTAGTGAGCGCTTGCGAAACAGCAGAACGCTATGGCACTGACGGGCGGGGTGGTGCCCGGCCGAAACAGCAGAACACTATGGCACTGATGGGCGGAGGCGGTGCACGGCAAGCGGCTTCCAGTGCCCAACGTTGCTTTCTGAACTGACAAAAAATTAGCTCCAAAAATGCAGCTCCCAGGCTTCCAAAATGAGCTCCAAAATGGAGCCTCAGCGGGCACTTGCGAAAGAACCATTACTGTAGTAGGCGCTTGCAAAACAGCAAAGCACCATGCCACTGAAGCACGGAGGTGCCTGGCAAGCGGCTTCCACTGCCCAACGTCGCTTGCTGAACTGACAAGAAACTAGCTCCAACTATGAAACTAGCTGCAAAATACAGCTCCCAGGCTTCCAAAACAAGCTCCAGAATGGACCCTCAGCAGGCGCTTAAAACGCTATGTCACTGAAGGACGGAGGCGGTGCCCAGCAAGCAGCTTCCACTGCGTAACGTTTCTTTCTGAACCGAGAAGAAGCTAGCTTCAAAACGCAGCTCCCAGGCATCTTGCTCCTCCTTCTTGCTCTTGCCGCTGGCTCCTTCTGACTTCTTGCTTTTCTCTCCCTTGCCTCTTGCTTTCTTGTTTGTTGCTCTTGCCATTTGTTTTCTTCTTACAGTTTCTTCGTTTTTCAGCTCCAAGGCCCCCAAAACAAGTTCCAAAATGAACCTAAATGAAGCCTTAGCGGGCGCCCCCGAACAAGCAAAACACCATGGCAGCCAAACCGGGCCTGCGAGGCCCACATGCCACTGCCTAACATTGCTTTCCTATTCTTGTTCTTGCTCTTGTTTTTGCTTACGTTCTGCCCACCTGTTTGTCGAAATTTGCTGTTTGTAATCTCTTAGACTCTTTTCTGTTGCGCTCCCCTTCGCTGCTGGCAGGGGGTCAGTGGATTTCTACCTGCCCGGTTCACCCATGGGAACTCTGCTCTCAAAGTGTCTCAAACTGCTTCTTTCTGAGGGTTCAACAAGATTCAGCTCGCGAGGTGAGGATGAATACCAAGCGCAGGGCTGTAGAAATCCGAAACTCTGAACACACTCCTGACATTGGCTATTTGCAGAAAGCTGCTGACTACATGAAAGCTTTCATGCTTGGATTCGACCAAGCTGACGCAGTGGCATTGCTTCGTTTGGATGATCTCTTTATTCAGTCTTTTGAGGTGAAAGATGTCAAACGCTTGCAAGGCGATCACCTGTCAAGGTGTATTGGCCGAATAGCTGGAAAGGACGGAAAAACAAAGTATGCGATAGAAAATGCAACTCGCACCCGCATTTCGCTCTGTGAAGACAAGATCCACATTCTCGGCTCGTTTGCAAACATCAAACTGGCCAGAGATTCCATTTGCAACCTGATCCTCGGAAGTGCCCCAGGCAAAGTCTACACAAAACTGCGGACTGTGTCAAAACGCTTGCAGGAGCGCATTTGATACTTCATGATGCTTCTGTGTGCCATCATATCCCGCACGTCCTCTTTGTATGATACCAATAGCTGTCCATGTTGCATGCATGTGCTGCTGCATGATGCAGCTTAAGACGCAGCATCACCGTGGATGTTCTTGTTCTGGCCTGTGAAACAGCCAGTGGCTTCATGCGAACGCTTTCATTGAAACGAAAAAATCATGCGGCAGGCAGGTCTGGAAGTGGTTGGAAGGAAGCGCATGTTGCTACAGATTTTCAGGGACAGGGAAGTGGAGCAAATTGTGTTACGTTTCAGGTTCAGCAGTACAAATACAATAAGACAATAGATAGATAGATAGATAGATAGATAGATAGATAGACAGATAGATAGATAGATAGATAGATAGATAGATATAAAATACGTATTTTTTTTTTCCATACACATGCACGATATATGATATGGTATAGCAGACGGTATGCATGTCTATGTATACGCACATGCTCCCCTTTTTAGGGAAGCTTGTGTAGTTTGCAAACAGTCGCCCAGAGAACAGAATTCTTTGGGGATGCTCCTCGTCGCCGTTTGCGAAGCCTTGATCATTTTGATCCTTTGAAATCCTTTGCCTTTGTTTCATACTCTTGCGCCAGGAAGCCTCAGGAGTCACGCAACGTTCCTGGCCGGCACAGTGCATTGAGAGTCCTTAGTGAAAGACTCCCCTGCTGAACTTATTCAGAGCATTCCTTTTGGGAACTCTTTATCTTGCAAGCTCCGGCAGACGCTCGCAGCTGGCATTAGGAGAATCTGTTTGAAAAGAGAACGTCTCTTCGAGTGACGCATGGCAGTCTGCAGACTGCCATTTGCCAGACTGCCATTTTTTGGTGACCTGTACAGCAGCATTGCAGACTGCGGTTGGTACGTATGTATACATCTAATATCCACTCATATCCTATACACGGGTCCAAAACTTGCAAGTATTTGAAACTCTTCGAAAATGAGTCACACTTTGGAGTACAGTAGCTTGACCTGGACTCTGCAGCGAGGCCCAAACAGCCAGTCTGTTAGAAAAGACAAACCACTCAGCAACCCCCACTGTCAACTTGGCATGCAGTCACGTCATGCAGGTCTCTAACGATCCTGGCAAAACCTTTCAAAAACCCTGGTAGATTCGAGAGACTCATACAGAGATGCGATAAGCTGTCTGCCATGGACTCAGCCTCTTATAAGAGCAATGGCATTGCCGGCGATGCCAGATCCTCAATAAGATCAATAAGGTTGCATGATTGAAAAGCCGCCTTGTTTGATGCGCAAAGTTTTGCTCACTTGACCAGTGTTCAGAACCCCTGTCGCTTGATGACTACTATAATTGGCATTATACCATCCAATATATTCGGGATTATCACAATCCATGATGGGATACCACACCAGTATAAGGGATGATGGGGGTTTGAACACTGCTCACTTGCCTTGAAACCATTGAAAACAGTGTTTTCGTTGAGCACAACTCAGGCTCCCTGGGGTTCGCGAAGCAGGCACCAGTGTAACAATTCAGCTGCCAGCTTGTTGCCTTAAACACGTAACCCAAATTGAAGCCCAGTGCATGAGCTGTTCAAACCTTCAGGTTTTCCCGTGGAGACTTCGTCAATCTCAACATTTTGGGCGAAGGAAGTATGAAGCTGACTTTCCGATTGTTTTCTGACATTCGATACATTCGATACAGAGCCTTGGTTTTAAAGTTTTGATTTCCATTTGATTCCGCCAAGGCATGGGTCTCGTTAGGAAGGTCATGCACCGGACTTCCGGAGAAGTGAGGACCTTGGAACTAGCAGAGCCAGCACAACATTTGAGCATTGTTCAAAGCCCTGTGATTTGATGACTTTATGGGGCTATACATGGCTATACTATTCCTGTAATTTCCTGTATACTATCTAAGATTTTGGGGATTATCACAATCCATTATAGAGAATCCCATGAACCAGCCAGTAGGGACGACCCAGGGTTTTGAACACGGCTCATGTGACTTACAACAAGATCAGCTGTTTTTGGGGTATCCAGCTCTTGTTCAAGTCTTTGCGTTTGCCATGACGTCTCAGGTCTATGCTTTGAAAGCGGTTGACAAGAAGCGAGTTCTTGTCCGTCTCTCGATGTTTCATTGCATTGTTGTTGACAAATCGCCTCATGCAGTGGATATGCGAGTTTTGAGAACTAAGGATCACAAGCTGCAAGACCAACTAGTTGCGGAAGCAACTATCTGAGTAAACACGCGATGCACCTGAAGAATCTGGCCATGTGAAGGGAATTGTGCAAAACCTCGAGCGAAGAGATTAAGCAAGGTGACAGACACCTCGAGTCTGAAGGAATAATGGGACTGTAGGTGTGTATGTACGTGTAGGTATGTATGTACGTTATATAGATGTGAAAGAAGTATATAGGAAGACAATAGAGACAGCCTTTTCCTTGATGATTGTTCAGACATGCTTCCTCCAAGCGATGATTCAAGATGCCGAAGCGCTCAGGTCAATACACAGATGACCTTATCACACCCAAACTTGTTGAGGTGTGGAGCTGATCAAGAGCTGCTCAAGCTGTTGTAGGTGTTGGCACAGTGCAGAAGGTAAACTTTGAGATGTTTCAATGCCGTTTCATTCGCTGATTTGATGCACCGTGGCTATGTGATGCTATGTGAGGTGTTTTGATTGCTTTCTCGAAGAAAACACGGCCCAGAACTCCAGGATCAGAAATGCCTTGAAGGGCCTTGACATTTGAATACATTTAATATAGGTTTCAATTCAAGATGGTCATGGGACACCGGCATAAGGTCTACATCGTGCTTGAAGTGGCCTCAAACGGCGATCTATATCAGTGAGACACTTGGGAAACAACTGCGAGTACACAACAAATACCGCTCAGTATCAAGAAACTAGAGCAGCTGCAGCATTTGTGACCCTCAAGCCACAGCTTAACACAGCTACAGCGTCTGAAGAAATTGGCGTAACGGCTGTCGGTGTTTGGAGAATTGTCCTTGCTCATGGCCTCTGCAAGGTTGATGAAAAGACAGGGACCCCTCAGAGAAAGTGACGCCGCTTATGTCTTCAAGCAGGCCGGGGAAACATGCCGTCAACGTATGTACGGAAACGTACGAAGTATATTGGACGTTGTATGCCCCTCACTGGAAAGCCTGAAGGCTTTCTATACTTTCTATCCCTGATTTTCTATCCCTGATTTTCGCCACAATTCTGTTCGCCACAATTGCATGGACTATTTCAAATTACGATTGTGGCGAACAGAATTCTTGCACGTTTGCACCAGTTCCTCCGACCACAATGGATCAATTGCAATATGCAGTGCATGTGATCAAAATGCAGGTCTGTGACGGTGTTCAGTACTTGCACAACAACGGGCGCTTTTCTTAGAGTGCGGTTTTGACACTTCCACAAGATCAGCTCAAATTTTTGGTTTATCCTCGTTTCAAAAAGGATTATCCATTGCGACCTCAAGCCAGAGAATGTCCTCCTTGCTGGGGAATCTTGGCATTGCAACGCTGAAAAGCTATGTAAGACTGCGATGCTGCTCAGTACAAGAGCAAGATCAGTTTTCACCATTGGACATCATTGGACTGTATCGAAGAGAGGCACACCAGCATTAATTAGTGAGGATTTCACAACAGCACAAGAGTTGGGCACGAAGATGCACGAAGTAAGATTGACAAACCATTAGAAGACAAGGCAGGACATAACCAAAACGTTTATGCCTAGGAATGAGCATGGCTCTTTAATCGACTGACCTTTGTAGCTGATTCTGATTCTGTGCATTTCTCGGATTTGCAGCCGAGGACATGACTGTGAAGATTGCAGACTTTGGATGGGCCGCCAAGGCCCTTACCCAACACATTTACTGTACATCACATGCATTTGCTTTGCCACTCTACACATTCGAACTGTCCGCCGATAGCAGGCAAAGCAAAATGACACACGGAACACATTCTGCGGCACACTTTGCATGCTCGCGTCAAGTCCTTAGACTTCACGGCCGCAAGCGGTTGACAGAATCTGGTACAGAGCCTGTAGTGGCAGTGGCTGTCTAGTGAATCTGGGAAGTAGCGGCAGGCGGTCATGGCAATTCACGGTATGTGATGTGACTTGCAGGAGTAGATTGCACGAGTAGGAATTGCAGAGTGCATTTGAGCAAAGTGCAGTATGTTCTTCTTTTTGCGCTATCGGATGCAGCCTCGAATTGCATCGCCAGACACAAGAAAATGACGAGTAGAGGGGGAGGAGATGGAACGAGGGTGTGATCCTGCAAGGGGGATCCTGCAAACTCAGACCTCGAAGCATTTGAAGCTGCAAGTTTCAGCCTTTCATTCAAACTTCAGGCCAGAGATCATAGCTGGCAAGGCCTATGATGCCAAGGTTGATGCCGAAACCTGAAAGTATGACAGATGTGCATGCTATGCTTTGAAAATCTTTTCAAATGTTGAGCTTCTGTTTCTTGTTCAATGCAAGATGCAAGAGTCAGAACTGCACACAATGTGCATTGAGGTATGGGCCATTGGTGCCATAGCCTGAGATTGAAGAGAAATGAAGATAGCATATTCTTGAGATTTCTTGACAAACCTAAACAAAACAAAACCTAAAAGATCCTAAAAGTATCCCTGGCATTCCTTGACCCAGGTCCTTCTGTTCGAAATGCTGATGGGTCAATCCCCCTTTGACAAAGGACAAGGCCTCATGGAAACCTGCAAGCAGCAGGCTTAGCAAGGGGGTCAAAGGATCAAAGAGTGGCGTGCTTTGGAAATATGATTGTTTTGGAGACGTTCCGTGCATTCCATTCATCTCGAGAAGCTGCGGCTGAGTTTACCCACCCTCTCCTGTTTTGTTTCCCTTGTCAAAGTTTGTTTTTCTTTCTTTGTTGTGAATGACTCTGATGATCGAAAGTGTAGAGTCTACTAAAGTATAATAATAACTAATATATATATATATATCTAATTAATTATATATAATCATATGTATGTGTATATATATAATTATATTGAAGGCGCACCTTCTGCCCGTTTTGGCAACCTTCGGTCGTGACTCCTGACCGCAGCTAAGGGCAATCGTTGGGCCAGGACTCAGCGCAGTGTCGCTTGAGGAGGTGGGCAATTCAGCTTCTGTGTGGGTCCGTTCCCTAACGTGTTTCAAACGTGTATGCTGCGTGCGTCCTACGTGTCTAGATGCAGAATGATGCAGACTATTTTCAATTCAGCGAAGCAGTGGACATCAAGATTCAAGCCACCTGAAGTTTTGAAGTTCACTAACCAAGGGCAGAGGCTTTTCAGGTTTCCGACACACATTGGCAGACCTCATATGTATCTGTATAATTAGTCGTTTCCTTGCCTGCATTGTCACATGCGAAATCATCACCTTGCATTCCTTGCCACGTCGTTTGATGCACCTGACTCTCAAATAACGTCGCACAGGTTCCGACAGCAGTGCATCCTCTACTGCGTGGGCTGATGCACCAGCAACCAGAGAACAGAATCTCGTTGCTTGCCTCAGCTTTCCTCAGCTTGCCTCAATGGTTTGTTGTGCTTTGTTGGCAGAGAGTCTTGTTTTGGAATCAGGTTGGAGGATTGCCTTTCATCAAAATGGGCAGAGTTCTTAGCGCTGACTTCCATGTAGACTTCAGAAGCTTCTAACATCAGTTGTTGAGGTGTTCGAGCAGGGCTCCCGACGAACATTGTCTCAACCGAAGGCAGGCGGCGTTGCGTGTCACCATGCACGATTGATCATAAGTTGGTGGAGAGGAAGATTGCAGATTCAATTCAGAACGTTACACTGAGGACATTGAGGACGAGGAAGATATAGCAAATCGCCTTCCTCCCAGATCTCAACGCGATGCATCCACAAAGTCAGCACTGAAAGGCTTTGTTGGGCAAAGCAATGCTGTTCACCGTCTGCATACAATGCCAAGTTGAAACAATGAATGAACCTACTCATGTGCCCAGTGGAATCAATGTGCAATGATATATGCCATGCATTGCCATGCTGTCTATCTGAGGCAAGCCTTGTTTCAATGGAAATGAGGTTTGTCAGCGCAAAGCTGAGACGTAAATGCTCACACTGCGAAGGAAGCTGACTGCTTACAGTGTGTTTTGTTCACAGTGTGGCTGACTGCTCTTTGCTAAGGCAAGCTGATGCGAAAAACATTGCGGACCCTCCAAAGGACAGAAGCGCACAAGCCGTGTGATGCTTTGAACATGTATAGCAACTGTACACTCGTACTTTTGAAATTGAAAATGAAGTGGCCTTGAAGGAGCGTTTTCGTCCGCAGCTTCCAGCTTCTGCAACTTCTCTAGCCTGCTCCCTAACATATGTCGACGATTTACATGATCTACATGATCTACAAGTGAGGATGTAAAGGCCGAGTTAGGGGCCCCTGCTATCCCGAGCTATTCACAGTCCTTCATAGATCGAGGCCAGGCCACCGCAGCCTTGGGGAGGCGTGCACATAAATGGACTCAATATGACTCAATGGACACATTCTGATTCTGATTCATCTCATGAAAGAAATGCGACTATGCTTAGCAGGTGGTTCAACGAATTCTCCAAGCTCAAGTGAGTCCAGTTGTCGTGACAGGCATTTTGTTACCTCCCAAGATCTTCCAAGCGCTTTTCGTTTTTGTGTGGTACATCCTGGTACACATTGTCAACTTCGAGGTACTGCAGCTGCAGCATCAAGCATACTGGAGGTCCTCAAATGCACAGCCTGCAGCACTGCACTGACTGCACTGACTGCACTGACTGCACTGACTGCACTGACTGCACTGACTGCACTGACTGCACTGACTGCAATGCAAGCTCCGCGTTGCTCTTCGACAGGACGCTGAGATAAGTCCCCTGAGCCCTTTGGTGTTCCCCGCACGAGGTCGTATGCAATTGACTGTTGGCAAACATGATGAAAGTTCACTTGTAAGATCTAACCAACCTGAGTGCCGCATTTGTGGAGGCTCATCTACTTCAAACCCGCCAAGAATCACAGCTGGTTCTGTCAGGCAAATGGATTTACTTTGATGATATCGCACTCAAGTAAAAGCAACATATCTTTTCAATGATCAATCGAAACTCAAGCCTGTACGAAACATGTTCCTGGGAATGTCTTTCAAGCGCGCACCCTGTCAGTTCGAGCGGTAACGTCAAGGCTGGGACGGGATAGAAGGCGACTGAAAACACCATTCATCTCGGTGACCTATACTTAAGCGATCTATAGCGATCTTAAGAGCACTGAATCATGTGCTTGGCTTTTTCTGCGTACATGCATGTGGATGCACAATATATAAAGATGCACAGACAGTATGAATGATGCTATATGCACATGTTCCCGTGTATGTTTACACACCTACCACATCTCAGGCAGGGTAAAATGAAAAGTGTGTCGAAACATGTTGAAGCGCTTTACTTCAACATTCTCACCAAGCGGATCCTGATATAAAGTCGCAAGGCAGTTCAAGAGGATGGGGCAACAAGCTTCGGCGAGCGTGAGGCAATGCCTAAAGCAAATCCCCTGAGTTATAGACGTCTCCACAGATTAGATCACAGATTGGATCCAGGTTGAAGATGCATTTCTGATTTTGTTTGCTTTGTATCTCTTTGATTCTCTTTGTGTATTTGTTTATTTTGTTTTGTTTCTCATTTTCAGGTGTTTTCAGCACTTTGTTTCCACCTTTGATCTGCAGTCTGTTTCAACCGTGGCCTCTATGCGCAGCGAGGCCTTGCGATTCTGTGCGTTTGTATTAGACAAACATTGCAGAAATTAGCAGCATGTTACCATATGTTACCATATGTTACCAATGTTCATGTTTGAAGGGGCGATGGCGATACCAAGACAAAGAGGTCTTGGCCAAGGCCGCATCCAAATGTTTGGTTTCACTTTGTTTGCATTATGAGTTATATTTGAATTTCTTGAATTGCTTGGCACTTGTCGTGTTTTGACTTTAATGGGCCTTTTTGAATTGCAGGTTGAACTTGAAACTCCGCGCGAGAATCTTAAACTACCAGCGTTGGCCTCAGAGGTTGGAATTTACGAATCGAAGCCTGTTTGGTTCCACCACAACGAACAGAATGAGACCTTCATAATTCTTTCAATGATCCAGCAAAATACCACAACGATTATTGTTGGCAGATTCTGATGAATACATGTAAGAAAAAACATGCGATTTCCATAGATTTCCATTTTACGCAGAACGCTTTTCTGCGCAGGGAGGCTATGGAGCCAACGGCAGCTCACAGCTCGAAGAGAAGGCCTGCCCTGTTTCTTTTTCCTTTTTCAGGCAAAAAGACAGTTCTTCTTCGTTTTCTCTTCCGTGCAGTGTGTGGTTTATGCATATAATATATGTGCCATGCTTCTCAACCTGTCAGGTTGCATCCCAACCGGATTTAACCCAGGATTTGGCAAGGCCTGATCGCTCATTGTGCTGAGGCAAATTGATGCGTTCCATACTCAACGCCTTGTTAGGACAAAAGACGTGTCAGCTCCTGCGCGATCAAGCTCATCACATGTGACCTCCTAAGAACATTCAGGAATTCACATGAAACATCTTCGGAATTTGCTGTCGCTTGATCTCTCTTGACAGTCTCTGATCTCAGGCCGTCCTCCTGGATGTGGATCAGAGTGATGACAGCTCTGATGATATGCCAGAGGCACTTTCCTTAAAGCTGCCATACTTGTAGCATGCCAATAGCTTCCTTGCAAGGCTTTGGGCGATCCATCTCTACCAGAAAACTACAAATGCCTCCCTCTCCAATTCACCAAATGTTTGAGGGACCGGGCAGAAGATTTCCGAGGATTGTTTCTAGAACACGTTTGATATTTCAGACAATTATGCCCCAACGCCATAGTTGAACACTGTTGGCTTCACTGTCTTCTGGTGGGTTGTGTTCAAGCTTTACGACTCTTTATGCTAGGCCTTGAATTTCTTCCCAAGATCAACCATTGTGAGTGCCTTTCGAACTCTGCACAGGGCGAAGAGGCGTTTGGAGCTGCGCTTGGTAGATCCACTGAAAAACGTCTTGCCCTCAGGATTTGTGGAAAACACATGAATTGTACTCCCCAGGAACATGGTCAATACATGTCAACAGCCTGCTTGCATCGATTGTGTTGCCACAAGAACATCTATTTATTTGAAGACAGTTCGACCATGTTCGACCAAGATTTGATATTTGTCATTATTTGTCATTGATAGAAAGGTTGGAGCCAAGAGAGGCTGAAGGCCCTCGATGATGGACCTGTGAGTCCGGTGAAGACACCCTGTTAGCTCCCAAGCAGCCAAAGAGGGTCTTAAGATGTCTTGTCATTGTTGTGAGGTGTATAGATGCTTTGAGCCACAGTGAGTAATCAGTTTCCAGTACACAGGTCGATAGCAGACCGGCATTCCGCAGGCAGGGGTTCGGCACAAAGTGAAGCAAGCTCAGCGAAACCGCACAGTGAGCACCAAAGCTGGTTAGTTGTTAAGCAATTACTGTAAGGATAATTAAGGTGAGAAATACAGGGCGATCAGGTAAGTTTCCTTTGTTTAACATTGCTTAGTCTTGTAGCCATTGTAGTCACAGTTGCTCCCAGCTCCCAGTTGATGACAGTTGGAGGCACCAGAGAAGGCTGCGCGACATATTTTGCAGAAACTGGCAACTCTTGGTTTAGGATGGTAGCGCGCTGAGTACTTCAGTGACTTGCATGCCACAGAAAGATTGCAGAGATGAAGGTGATGCTGATGCAGCTATTTTGTATTGACAAATTTCCACAAATCAGGTCCCAGAGTGCTTGCAATACCGCCACAATCGGTCACGACCAATCACTAGATCAATGTGACGACGATGTTCAAATGTCAATTCATATGAGATTCCTTGCGCTTTAGCTCAGCTTGGAAGTTCGGCGTTGGGACACCTTTACGCGTCATTGGAAGTCATAGAGTTTCGACTTTCCCGGGCTTTCCCTTCTGTGCAGTTTGAATCAGTTTGAACAGGGCTCTTTGGCCTTGAGCCCATCTTGAGTCCCAAGGTTTGATGCTTGATGCCAGCTCAAATCATGAGCTGATGGGAATTCGCTGCAAACTGAACCAGGTGAACCAGGTAGGATAAAGACAAACAAAACACATCGGTTTCACATTCTGAACCATTATGCAAAAATGATGTTCTAGAATGTTCTAGAATTTGTGCTTCGATCGCTTTTGAGCGACCCTGTGTCACCCAAATGAAGCAATCGTAGGCTGTGCAGAGTGTGGCCACAGAAGCATTTGATTTTCCCACAACGCGTTGCTTTGACCCCCTACCTCTGTTGTTGAGAAAAAAGAACATGCTAAAGTGTGCTGCACTTATCTCTGTGTTAGCATAGAGATTCGCACGTGAATCAATGCAGACACCAAGTAGGGGCAGTCTTGCGCTGTGGGTCAAGGCCATTGGGTCCCAACCCCTCCAGCAAGATCCATCTGCGACGGTGTGTGCATGGAAGAAAATCCCGGAACTTTTGAACGTTCAGCACTCTGCAGTTCTTTGTCACACTTTTGTCACATAGGAATAGAACTGAATCATAGGAATCTGAAGGTCTTATACCCAATGCTATTTACCCAATGCCCTAGCTATAGAGCATCCACTTCTGACAGCACGACGTGAGAGTTGAGGGGCCCATCCCAGGCAAGGCAGTGGTAGCGGATCCGGCACTGACGAAATCAGAGAAACAGCTTCATTGTGAGCATCTCCACCTCACATCACTGCCACTGTCTATTATCCCCGGTAGCATTGGCTGAAAGTGATGGTGCCTCCTGTTGTTGGATAGTCGCAGCCTCGATCGAGCGACACGTCTTCTGGAACCCAAAGGCAGCACAGTCAACAAAAGTCAATTGAGGCTCAGGCTTGATGTGCAGATCATGTACGGTGCACCAGCTGGGAGTGATGGACGAAGTCCTGCTGCGCCTCCGACCTCATTTTCGCCAGGTGGAGTGCTCTCTTGGTATTTTTCGACTCGAGTCACATTGGTAGCGGCTGATGCCATGTGGATTCGAAAGAGTAGTCAATGATACCCAATGTGTTGGCAGGCATTCATGGCAAAGGCCTTGATGGCAAGGCCTTTTGAGAAGCTATTATGGCAGACATTGGCAGACTGGATATCTAGTTGGAATCAAACAATGTTTCATTGGAAGCCGAAGACCGCCAGATAGGTTGTTTTGAACCGGCCGGGGCGAGGCCAATTCAGCGCCATCAACATGGCCTTCCATTGACCAGTTAATAGCTGCGGTTCCTGCGGAGTCCTCAGTATGGATGCGTGCATGGTCTCTGTGTGTATAATTGGCTGGATACAGATTATATGTACGATATGTAAGTATATCTATATTACATATGTATATGTATATGTATATGTGTATGTGTATATGTATATGTATATGTGTATGTGTATATGTATGTGTATATGTATGTGTATGTGTATATGTATATGTATATGTATGTGTATATATATATGTATGTATATGTCTATATGTCTATATGTCTGTATGTCTATATGTCTATATGTCTATATGTATATATGTATATATGTATATATGTATATGTATATATGTGTATATGTCTATATGTCTATATGTGTATATGTCTATATGTATATATGTATATATGTATATGTATATATGTATATATGTCTATATGTCTATATGTGTATATGTCTATATGTATATATGTATATATGTATATATGTATATATATGTATATATGTATATCTGTATATCTGTATATATGTATATATGTGTATATATATATGTATATATGTATATATGTATATATGTATACATGTATATATGTATATATGTATATATGCATATATATGTATATATGTATTAGCTAGGTTCAAGATAGGTGGTAGAGGCCTTAAGTAAGATCCAAACATGTCTGGTACGTACGGCTGGTAGGTTTGGTTTTCTTGGTACGGTACGGTTGGTACATGTGGTACGGTAC
>Ga0126342_10003450_pt1 | contig 26133 bp, 27 predicted proteins | sample Cyp1metagenome_FD_92528 | JGI IMG/M metagenome (GOLD analysis project Ga0126342, IMG submission 92528) | Coral microbial communities from Lord Howe Island, Old Settlement Bay, Australia - Cyphastrea 1 metagenome | ecosystem: Host-associated > Invertebrates > Cnidaria > Coral ...
ATATATAATAAACATATATAATGTATTATATATAATGTATTGTATATAATGTATTATATATAATGTGTATATATACAATGTTTTATATATAATGTGTATATATATATGTATAGTATATATAATGTATCTATATATATATAATGTAGATATATGTATATAATGTGTAAATATATATATATATATAATTTTGTATGTATAATGTATATATATATAACATAATTACTAATATTACACAACCACCCCAAAATAGAAAAAAACTGAAACCTGGAAACATGATGTAAAACCCTCATCCATAGCCCCTCCAGCGTCTCCATCGCGCGCCTCACGGTGCTGTTGCGTCCCTTCTGATCGTCTTCGGCCGAGGCATGGACTTCCCAGGTCAGTTGGCACGGGTGCGAGGGACGCGTCACCTCGGACGTGGCCAAGGGACCAAGGGACCCATTTCGGCCACCCGGGGAGATCGGAGGTTGAAAAGATCCAAAAAAGGCTAAGAGACGCTGATGATTTATGGATGATTTTTGGATCTTCATCCCATGTTTTCTGGAAAAAATTAGAGACATTCAATTGGGTTGAGCCATTGGCCAGTGTTTCGGGTGACCCTTTGGAAGGCGATTGGAGATTTTGAAGGGAACAAGAGCCTCGACTTCAGCTTTGGCAGATGTCAGGTTTTTGGATGGTCAAAGCAGCAAATGCAACGGCCTGACCAAGTGACCACCTATATAAGTGACACAAACCAAAAACTACTGGTGCGCTGACTATATGAGTGGATCAAAGAATTGGGATGAATTGGGTATGGGCCCCCTAAGTGCCAATCATGAAAAAATGATGAAAAAATGACATTCCCAGCATTGCTGGCACTCCAACCTTGCAGCACTAACTAACTCTGAAGTGGGCCGAATCCATCAACCCCTTGATGATCCCCCGGCGATCCACAACGGCGTTCATCAAGAAAGGGGTGAAATCTCCCCACCTCGAAATCACCCAAAAAAATCCAGATGTCCTTGGTCAAGCCTTCATTTTTTCCCAGTTGAAACCTCCGTTGTGTCATCATGTTTCCTGGTGAAACCCATGTTTTCTGAGTGTTTCAAAGCTCCATTTTCGGACAGGGCGCCGGCAACTGCACCATCTTCTGCTCTGCCGGACCTCTCTGTCTTCCCACGTTGTTCACATCGATTTGACAAACTGCGCGAGGAGTGCCACGTCGGGGTGGCAAAAAAAACATTGGTAGTTTAGCCATACTGTTTATTCTTTAGTTATGTACTTACTTATTTACTGTTAAAAAATTCTTTATTCACACAAATATCCATATTTTTGTTTTTATTTATGTGTATACGTGTATGTGTATATATATATGTGGTGTACGGGAAAAATATGTGTATGTATGGTCACCGCCCTCACATGGACCTACCCCAAGGTCCATTGAGGGATATTGCTATTATAATGTTTAGATATGCAGATATATACATATGTCAAAAACTATGCAAATACCATGGAAAACAAGCAATATGTATACTAAAGTATAATCACAATAATATGCAAGTTAAATTGAAAGTTCCAAAAACAAAGATCAAATTTTGGCCTCCACTTCAAGACATTCATTGTCATGGCAACCATCTGTCCTTCGGGAAGGCCCTGATGCTCGAAAAACACAAACAAAAAACATATTTTGAGATTCTTTGGGGAGGGCCCCATGGAGCAAATCACAATAAACATTGGAAAAAAACAAAAAAAATAACAAAAAATAATAATTGGAGACTCTTTGGGGAGGGCCCCAGGAGAAAAGTAAAAACCCATGGAAAAAAACAAACCTTGGAAAAACCAAAGCAATAATGTATTCTGAGGTCTTGGCTTACCTCCCCCATCCCCAAGACTTCTGGTGTTTTTTTTCCAATGTTTTTTGTGTTCTCCGATGATTTTTTATTTTTCCAATGTTTTTCTTGTTTTCTCTATGGAGCCCTCCCCGAAGAGTCTGCAAATATTGCTGTTTTTTGTGTTAGAGGCATTTTTGTTTTTCCAAGTGTTTTTTATTTTTCGCCTGAGGCGTTCCGTTGGTGGTGGGGCGGGTGCGTGAGAGGCGAGCAAGCAACATGCAATGTGCAGCCAATGTGGAGGGGTTCAAACTAAATGTATCGTAGAACTTCATAGGACTGACTCCGGGTCCACCTCCCCCGACACTGATATTATGAATATGGTGCCGGTCACTCCTCCAGAACTGCTAGGCTCTCCACCGCGCACCCCGGAGTCGCAGTAGAGAAGATAGACAATGATGCAAGACGTCAGTGAATGATACCAAAGTGATGCTCATAAATATGAATACATGTTTTTGTATTTATTATCAATATTAAAGTATATATTTTTCTCATTTGTATTGATGCTTCAATCACAATCATTCATGCTGAGTCCGTCCATAGCGTCGAGGCAGTTTTTGCTGGAGAGCATGGCCCATGGAAAAGAATCTACGACCGTGACTGGACCTGAGTGCATTTCTTTACAAAGCAATGAGGGACCTTGGGAGCCGTCAGTTTCCAGCATTGCGCTGCGCTGAAAACCAAGCATCGGATAGTCAGTGTGCCATCATGGTCATGTAGCTGTGGTCCATCCAGCGTGCGCTGCAAGCTCAGCGTCATAATGTATCTGTCACGCTGAGCGGCAACAACGGGAGCAACATGTGTGAGGTGCCCCCGTTCGACATTTGTTAGTTTTCCTGCTGACAGCAAAACCACTAGAACTATGATAATTAGAAAAACAAAAACCGCCCCCGTCAACAAGCAGGCTTCGTCAATGTGGAAAAAAACGTCTCATGGTAATTTTTCAGCTGCGCGTAACCTGGGCGAGATTGTGGATGTAAAAAGAGCAGGAGTATGGAACAGAACAAAAAGGAAGCAATGATGATACACAATGAGGAGGCTAATAACAATAACGTCCAGAGCCCGCAGCCCCTTCTTGGATTCTGTTGTTGTTCCCAACACCAATCCAATGCTGATCATGGTACAACAAATCAACATTTTCCTTAGCAAATGCTTCAAACGCACCCAAAACAAAAGAGCAGGCGGCCGATTTTCCGGCATTGGGGTCGCCTGTGGGGAAAGCCCACCATCGGGCTTTGCAAGCAAAGGATTTCGAGTTGTCAGCATACAATGCAACTTCCAAATGGTTTTGTTGGCATGAAGCTAAGCAGGCTTGGAATAGATCAAACACAAAGACAGAAGGTAAACCACAAGCTGAATGCAAATACTCACTGGCAACTGCTAAGGGCAATATTGTGGTATAGCCAAAGACGCGGGGAAGCCGTGATGCTTGCTCGATCGACATGTCCAAACCCCTCTGCTGACGGATGCTAGCCAGGCAATCTGCGACAACTTCTGGCAATGTGTGGTCACGAATGTATTGGGCATACATTGGCATTCTTTCCCAAACAAGTGGATCTAAGGCTGCCTGTCCGTCTGAATTTGCGAAAGCGCAAAACCAACTGTGAACTTCTGCTTCAGGATCCCTTAAAAAACATCGAGACTTGGCCTATGTACTTCTTTAATCTTCTGCATGGATATTTTGAACATTAAGAACGAGAAGATGAAACCTAAGAAACGATGCTTATGAAAAAAAGACAAGAGAGTAGGTAGCAAGGGAAACCGATGAAAAAACAAAAGCGGGCGGGGGGTTCCCCTGTAATGCGTACCAAGAAAGAAGATGAAAGAAGTATATTGGCACGAGTGTCGATGGATATCAATAAAGATAAAATTAACCCAAATAAGCGATATGTATGTTTCAACAATGTGGTTCATAAAAAGAAACAGCAGAAGAGAAATGGCAAGACAGTCTGTGTCAGTTCCTGATGGCTAGAAAGTCATCGTGAAGGCCGACACTTAGATCAGACATACTGTGTTCATGTATGTTGTGCCAGGATGGGAAAAAGGTAGGTCCATTCAAGGGCGCTGAGCATATATACATACGTATGTATGTATGTATGTAAGTAAGTATGTATGTATGCATGCATGGATGGATGGATGTATGGATGTATGGATGTATGGATGTATGGATGTATGGATGTATGTATGGATGTATGTATGGATGTATGTATGGGTGTATGGATGGATGTATGGATGGATGGATGTATGGATGTATGGATGTATGGATGTATGGATGTATGGACGTATGAATGTATGGATGTATGGATGTATGGATGCATGTATGGATGTATGGATGTATGGATGTATGGATGTACGGATGCATGCATGCATGCATGGATGCATGCATGTATGTGTGTATGTCTGTATGTCTGTATGTCTGTATGTCTGTATCTCTGTATATCTGTATGTCTGTATGTCTGTATGTCTGTATGTCTGCATGGATGCATGTATCTATCTATCTATCTAATCTAATCTAATCTAATCTAATCTTATCTTATCTATCTATCTATCTATGTATCTAGGTAGGTAGGTAGGTATGTAGGTAGGTACGTACGTACGTACGTATGTATGTATGTATACACCATACTGTATATGTATATTATATTGTATCCCAGTATATGTTGCAACCTCTTTTTATGTATATTCCATTTGCCACCTATATGTCATTATATATGGTGTTTGTTCCATATGGCTCAGCTAATAAAAAGGGTCTATATATATACTGGTTGGCGGTTTCAACCCCTGTTTTAAAAAAAAAAGTCAGTTGGGATGATTTTCCCAATATATGGAAAGTCATAAAATTCATGTTCCAAACCACCAACCAGTTCATAGACTATACTTACTATCTGGGATGCACATCGAAGGATGGGACGATGAAAATGCTGGGATTTCTTCATCAAAGTGCTTCATGGGTCGAGTGATTTTCTTGCGGAAAATTCTTTGTTTCTTGGGTGAACACTTAACTCCACACTTAAATCTAACATGGAACGTGAACTGTTCAGCTACAAAAATATGCCATGTTACCCTCTGGTTATGGATAATTATGGAAGCCATTGCCCATAGAAATAGATGTGTTATGATGATTTACCTGTTAAAAATTTTGATGTTCCATAGCTACGCTAAATTACCAAATGGTTTTTGTTTCGAAAGTGGATAATTTGGTCAGTGTAAGCCATCCGAAGCGGTCAGACTCTTGTTTTGGCATGGAGTGCAGGATTACCCTTCGGCAATCAAAGATGGCTAGCTGGATTCCCCCAAAAAAAACATGTGTTTTTTGATGGGAAAACCATCCATAAATTCAGGAGATGAATTGCCACGTTTGATTACTGCTTACTGGAGGGTAGCAGTAGCATAGACTGTGGAATCCGCAAAATTTCGTCAACATGGACCAGTGAAAGGACATTGGAAAAAAACCTGATTTGTCACGCTCTGGTGAACGAACATCACCATTATAATTTAATAGGTACTGTAAATCATCTATAAAATGGGTGATGTTTTTGTCCATAGCTAGGTCAGAACAAATTGGGACGTAACCAAAAACTCGGTAAACTCCGAGGGACTCGGCCGCCCAAAAAACAATCCCCAGATGAACTTGGCCCTGGCAACTTCCAAATGGTGAATTCCTCCAGCTCCACAGCTCTAAGGCCAAGATCTCTTCAGTAAACTACAAAGGTGATCCCGAAGAAACAAACTCGAATTTTTGAGCCTAGCTGGTATCTGAAGAGCCCACAGTCCCAATCAATCCCAGTTGAAATATCACTATGATTCTCCATAGATTGGTTGAATCCCCATTGAAATACGAGGGTTAACTCATCCCCGACATGTCGTAGCCATCCATGAAAATCGGTCAAAATAAGCCATCAACTATCATGTGCCAATTCTATCACCATATTCTTGTTGAAACCCATACGAAAAATCATGGTTACAGTGGTTACAGCATGTTGAATCAGCAAAAAGAAGTTTGAGAAAGCAACATGTTTTTCTCAAACATATTTTCTCAAAACAAACTACATGTTTGTTATTTCTGTGGCAAAAAGTGCAATGTTTTTATTCAGACTCTGCGTGACCGGTGCTACAACTACTCAATTCTGCGTCGATTCACAGCTGAGCATCCAAAGCACCATTTCTGAAGTGAAAAAACACTGCGAACATTTCAATCCAACCAACATCAACCAACCATGTATTGCCCAGTTGAATGTATTGCCATATTGATATTATATCCATGTATTTTGTAAATTATATCCAACCAACCATGTATTGCCATGTATTGCCATGTATCAATATAATATACAATATAGCCATTAATATAGCCCAGTTGAAATTGACCAATTTCTCTCAATTTCTCCCAATTCCATAGAACCCAAATCCACCGGACCCACGAACACCGGACCCGCCTCCAGATTTCCTGCGCGTCAGTTGGTTCAACACGTGCAGCTCAGGGTCCAGGTCATTAGGCATCAGCAACGAACCCTGGCGGGCAACGGCTGGAGTTCCCGGGTTGTTGTTGGTTAAATTGATATCAAAGTGTTATGATATGATATCTTTAAGTCTCTAACTAAGTATCTAACTCAATATCTAAGTATTTAATCATCTTTTTGGGATGATATCCATGGTAGATGGTATCTCTACTTAAATCCATTTTGGATCGTATCGAAGTATCCATTTTGATGGTGTGTGTATAATATATATATATATATTATTATCCAATTTTGATGGCAAGTTTCCAAGGTAGAAGTGATGAAAATTCTGATGTTGCCAGTTTTTTTGCGTTCACCAACCCAAAATGCACATGTCAACGAGACTTGGGAAATGTTACATGCGCTCATGTTTAACCAGTTAGTAATCCCTGGCCCCTGACGAGGACGACAACAGCAACAGCAACAGCAAAAGGATTGGATCATGAGACGGCACCAAAAGTTTGACAGCATCCGTGTAAGCAACAAAACCTGGGTTTCAACAGTGATACCCTCTGGTAATTTAACATAGCTATTGAAAATGACCATTTATAGTGGATTTTCCTATTAAAAATGGTGATTTTCCATAGCTATGTTAGTTTACCAGAGGGTAATAAAACTGGGCAAATATGGCAAATTTGCTGCATTTTTTTGCGCGTAACTCTCCGAATCTCCATGAACAAGTATAATAACTTGTCAGGGGCGTGTTGATCATGTTTCTCAACAACCAGCATAATAAAAATCGAGGGGTCTATTTAAAGGTCCGTGGATTTTGTATCCTAAAATCTACCTCTGCCCAAAAAAACACCAATGGCTCCACAGTTCATTCATTTCTAGTCATAAACCATATAGTAAATCATCGAATGTGAATGATTTGAAACCACAGCCACCTCTGAAAACCACAAATCATGGAGATACCTGCCAAGAACAAGACCAAAAACCAGTGGCTGCTTGGAAAACTATATAATTCATTTCTAATTGCCAGTTCTCAAGCCATCCCATTTTTCTATCATAATCATCCTCCAAAATAGGGAAACTGAGCAGCAAATGAGCCCTTTTTAGGGGTAAGCATAGATCAGTGGATGCTGCCTGTCCGATGAAGCCCAGTCGTTGGATCTGTGAACCAACTTACCTATTTCTTGCAAGTCAAATAGAGTTGCCCTGAAGAGACACCAAAAGACTTGGTCAACTTCACTTGGTTCGGAAAAGTGTATGTTGGCGCTTGCGATTACTATTTAAACAAATCCCCCTAATATTAAATTCCCCCACCCAAAAAAAGTGCCTCGCCTGGTTATTGATGGATTGATGAAATGATCCCCATTCTCCACTTAAGCAAAAAAACACATCTTAAAATTAAAAAAAAAATACACCCCCATTATCCATGAAAGATCGTTAAATAGCCCATATTCCTGAGATCCTTTAACATTGGATAGCCCCGTTGGGCCTTTGGGGAACCAAAAATTGACGTCTCGGCCGATGCCCTGCTGGGCAGTTGATGGACGGCGTCGCTAGGCGATGGTCGATAGATGGATGCGGGTGAACCTGAGCCATGGACCAATGGATGTTCATCGGCCAGATTCGCTGAAGAAATCATTCACGTAATCCAACCCTTGACTAAAGCTGCGGGCCTGTCTCCTATATCCCCAGGAAATATCCCATTAAATCACCCAAGTTTACTGGTTAAATCCGTCTTTTGACCATGGCACAAATATATATATATATATATATATATAATATATATTATATTATAGATATATGCATTCAGTCGGCTATATATCCTATATGATTTGGTGAACTCCCCCGTTTTGAATGGCGATGTCACCATCAAATCTTAGCATCCCCAGCCTTGAAACTAAGGCTTTCCTAAGGAAACTGGCGGTACCCCGGGTAGGACTGAGGGTTGTCCCGGAACGGTGCTATGAACGTCAGTGGGAAGCTCAGTACCCTCTGTGCAGGCGAGCTCATTTTTCAGTGGGAGGCGCAGTGTTTTATGACTCTGGTACATCTGTGAGTTAGCGTGGTCTAAGGCGAATTTTTGGAAAAATCAGTCAGAAAAGTGAAGCCTCTGCGGACTTCACGCGTTTCGGCCATTTCCGCTTTTTCAATCTTTTCCACTTTTTGGCGACTTCGGATCTTATACCTTCGGGACAACCCCTCGTCCTGTGGGTAAACATACCAAAAGCTATGGAAAATGGCCATAGAAATAGTTGATCTACCCATTAAAAATGGGTGGATGTTCCATAGTTATGTTAGTTTACCAGAGGGTAACTGGGGGTACCCCCATGACTTAGTAAACCTCCATGACTTTCAGATACTCAAAAGTCATGGTCAGAGTCCCAGTCCCAGGACACTTATCAAAATCCAGTGGGTCACCATCATCTTCCCTATCAAAAATGTGTTTTTTCACTTGGAGGTATACCCATTTTAAGAAACCCAACCCCTCAAAATGGGGGAAAATCATGGGGAACATCATCCATTTTAGATTCGGATTGTCAAAAACTGCATCCAGCTGTGGGTACCCCCATGACTATGGAAACCATATGAGAAAAACCCTCACATTTCCCACGCCCTGACCCCGGAAGCCTGCCTTGCAGCTCAACGACAATCTCGTCTTCACCCACAACGCCCACCTGCCTCGATCAACGGGAGTCGATGTGTCAAAAAATGGGGGATTTACCCAGCCTGGTTATGACTAACCCCTAGGAAACCCCCATATGGTGAATTGGTGGATCTATGGTAGATATCTCGTAATTACTGGGGTTTAGAAACCCTCTGGTTATGACTGTTACATAGCCATGGGATTTCGATGGCCCATAGAAATAGATGGCTTACCGTTCTTAACAATGGGTGGATGTTCCATGGCTATTGCTGTGAACGTCATAACCAGATGGTAACTCACAAAATGTGAAGATTTCACCCAGCCTTACGTGAGATGCACTCGTTCGATTGTTGAAACGCCAAAATTCCGTTGTTTTTTGCCGGACATGGTTCACATTTCCGCAGGTAACGAGGGACTGTTGGACTTGTACAGTCTGTGTAAAGTATGTATCTTCGTGTTCTATTTGCAGGCAGGACAGCAGTGTTGTTGCAAAGCAGAGATTTTATGACTTCGAGTATGCACGCTCTGCGCAGCATGTCCGCATGTCCGTCATAGAGTCTGGATTGCTTGCAGTCTATGTGATAGAAAGTAGGAACAGTATTCAATACCGTAATATCTTGTACTATGTTGTGCTGTTAGCTACTGCTCAAAATCAATTGAGGTCTCAGTTCTTCAGCATTTCAACCAACACAGCCTTCGGGATCATCGTCGGCTCGCCGTGACGACTCGATGTAGGTGCCAAAAACATCATCTACCATCCATTTGATCATAGCCAATAAACTTACTATCATTGGATGAGTTTAAGGGATTTTTTTAACCGGAAACCATGGTTTTTACCATTAAATATAGGGGTTTCCTGTATATAAATGTTCCCTTAAACCAATCCAATGATAATAGTTATGTGATGTCATAACTACTAACTACTACTCGTATATTTTCTGGTGAAATGTTTTTTGCAAACACAAAAAAGATAAAGTTGTTCGTCAATGTTTTAGTAGGATGTCACTGTTGAACCTCCTTTCCGGGAGTTGCTATGTAATATACGGGTTGCTGGTTTCAACCCCTCTGAAAAATATTAGTCAGTTGGGATTATTATTCCCAATATATGGAAAAAAATGTTTCAAACCACCAACCAGTCATTTATTGTTTGTCAAACTGTTTGTCAAACTGGCAGGTCATTGATATACGACGTTTTCTTTTATCCATCGGTCAGTTATCTGTCTATAACCCAAATGTTTATGATTTTCCAAGTGCTTTGGATTTTATGATCCACTATAATCCACAAGAGGCAATCATCTCCTGGAATATGTCTCAGTTTCCCTTCATCAAACGTGGCGATTGCTCGGAAAATCATCGAAGAAAATATGGTGGATGCTCCACCATGCGACTGAGCGACTGATTACCAGAGGCTGGAGGCTGTCCCATGATAGTCCCATGCTAGTCCCTTGCATTCCCATGATTGTTGGTTGTTCCATTATTCAAATTTATTCCAATGATCTTCGCTATATTCCAACGTTTCTTCCCAATATATTCCCGTGATATTCTCATGTTCCCGTGCATATTATTGTTGGCTGTTCCCGTTAGTGTTGGTTATTGTCATTCGCACTACATTCCCACTATATTCCCATTCTATTCATATCATATTCTCACTACATTCCCACTATATTGCCAATTCTATTCCCATTATATTCCCACTACATTCCCACTATATTGCCAATTCTATTCCCATTCTATTCCCATTAATTCCGAATAAAAAATTCGAGTGGTTTTCTGGTGCTTGTTTTCCTCCAGTTTTTTCACCGCCCACCGACCTCACTCCACGGCCGGTATCCAACATCAACTGCACCAATCTCTCCGGGCCACCTCTGTCGCGGATTGGTCCAGAAATGGGTGGAGTTAACATGAGTTAACCATGAATTTAATGGGATGTCAGATATGTCATGGAATATATATATATATATATTTATTTATTATTATTATTATTGTTGTTATTATTATTATTACTATTATTATTATTACTATTATTACTATTATTACTATTATTATTACTATTATTATTATTATTCTATTTTATATCATGTATATATATATTATCATGTGTATATGTGTATATGCGTATATTATAATATATATATATATATATCATAATATTATACATATAACTTACTGCTAATATATTTTTTGGATATTTTTGTTTGTGTCGTAAAATGGAATGCAGACCCCAAAAAATGCAATGTTAAGAGAGATGATGCAGATTAACTGATGGATTTAGGGGTAACAGGTTTTCACATAGACTCATATTTGCCCTCCATAATATGGAAAGAATCCGCCAGTTCAATGGTTCCTTGTTTTTTTTGCATTTTTGGGCATCGGTCTGGGCCACACAACGGTAATCAAACATAGCAATGCAGTTGTTAACCGAACTCAACGGTGGTTTTCATGCGAAAAATATGGAAAAAACATCTATAAATGTCCTACTTGGTGGCTCATCCCACTTAGTAAGTGGGTTTTAACCCCAGTTATAAATGGGACAAGTAGGGTTAATCCATTTGTAACTGGGGTTATAACCCACTTACTATATAAGTGGGATGAACTACCAAGTAGTTTTGATAGAACCTCCCGAAACGATCCGATTTCAGGGCCCGCTGCCACTTGGATCCACTTGGGTCATGGTGTTCGCTCACTGGCACGAATTTCGCTACCCCATGACCCATGAGGAACAGGTATTCTTGAGCTCCTAAGCCGCTGGTCTTATCAAATCTTGTGCAAATCCTCCATTTTTGCAGCTGACATCCCAAGATTGGTCCAACAAATCCCCGTGCTTGTTGAAACGATGCACGAACCCCTTCTAGATCGTGTCTTCGTGGATAAATATCGATCAGTCCCCATGAAATCCAAAAAAAAAATCAAAAAACACCTTTCAGAAAGTCGAGAAACTGTCAGAAAAGCCGTAAAATCCGACAAGAAAGACATATCACGCAGTACATAGAGTTGACACAGAGTCAACACCATGTAGAGTTTCATAGAGCGTTTGAGTTTCACTAGTTTCGCTGACTTCTAAGGCTAGGGATATAAATCCAGCAAATCCCAAGTTCCCGAACCTCATTGTTCATCATTGTTCATCATTTTTCATATTTTTCCCAAAGAAAATTGCCCCAAAAACTGGGGAGTCAATGACGAAATCATCCTATTCTCCGCCTGGGAGATCCTTCAGATTCTCCAAGGGCAGCTTCACCAGAATGCTGCGCTGCGGATCGGAGTTCTCGGCCATCTGCCGGAAAGCCTTGGCGCACCTCTTGGCCTGGGAAGTGATCAGACTGTCCGTCATTGTCCCATGAAATTGTGGGGAAAACCCATGGGGAAAACCCGGATTTTTGTGGGGGCCATGGCATCACTTTCATCGTTTTCGCCATGGCATACCACCAGATTTTTTGGACACATATTGGAGCGATGGATTTTGGTCGGGATCAACAGATCCCACTGATTTTCGTCACAAGAACAACAGTTCCAATCCAACATGTTCCCTTAAGCTTTTTGTCCCAAGTCACCGCTCACTTTCGGTGTGTGCCTTTTCAGGAAATAGTCATCAATTCTTCATGGGATATCCTCTGGTAATTTAACATAGCCATGAAAAATGGCCCCGGAAAATAGTGATACTGTACCCTCTGGTAAACATACAAAAAACTATGGAAAATCACCATTTTCTAGCTGGGTATATCAACTATTTCTATCGCGATTTTCCATCGTTTTTTGTGGAAAAAAAATACCAGATGGGGATCATCAATCATGCCTCCCGAGCGACCGAAAAAGAGCGACCCATTCACCAAATTCACCGAGCAAATCCAGAACTTTGAAGGATGATTTGCCAGCTTCCCAGTCCGTCCAGTCTCTAGGAATTCCCACCCCACCCAAAAAAAATATGGTGTTTCCAAAATCCCATAGACTGGATGCGTGATATATATATATAGCCAAAATCTATGTTTCAAAAAAAAAATGTGTTTCCAAAATCTTACAAATGATGATGTGATGTGATACCCTCTGGTAAACATACAAAAAGCTATTGAAAATGGCCATAGAAATAGTTGATTCACCCACTAAAAATGGTGATTTTCAACAGCTATTCTTCACTGTTCGGTCTGCAATTCTCGGACCGAGGTCATCTGACTTAGAAAAAACCAGCCCGGGCACTTTCGCGGCGAGCCACGGGCTATCTATTCGTAGATAGTCACTGTAGAAAACAATGGTGGATATCATTATAGATATGATGATTCATTCTATTATAATAATATATATATATATATTAATTTATTTATTAATATATTTATTATTATTGTTATTGTTATTATTGTTGTTATTATTATCATCATTATCATTATTATTGTTGTTATTATTATCATTATTAATAATATTATTATATCATTATTGTTAATATGATTATGTCATTATTGTTAATATTACTATTATTATTATGCAATATATTGCAGATAAGTCATGTTCATATTAATCTAATTGGGAGTTTCTTTAGCCTCAACACAAAAAAATGGCTGGCCGTATGCTTTACGAACATGACTAGTCACTTTAAAACCCCTCTGGTAAACGTTTACATAACTATGGAAAATCACCATTTTCAATGGGTAAATCCACTATTTCTATGGCCATTTTCAATAGCTTTTTGTATGTTTACCAGAGGGTATGGTATAAATCCTTATAGTGAAACAGTAAAATTAAGTAAAATACTTTCAGTAGAACACATATATAAACCATTATAAACCATAAGAACCTATGGTTTCCAATGACTAGTCACAGTAGATCTGGGTAAATTATAATATTTCACTAAGCTGAATCTTGCGGCCATTTGGGGATGATTCCCCTTACTAACTATGATTCCAGTGAGGGAGAACAGTGAGGTCGTTATAATTTACCCATAATAATAATAATAAGTAATTATTACCCATTATAAATCTTATCATTACCCATATTATTATTATTATTACTAACTATGATTCCAGTGAGGTCGTTATTAGATTAGATATGCCCAAAACCCACCCCTTACCAGTGACTTCAACCCACCGCCACCCGCCTCCTGCGCCTTGCGTTGCGTGGTCAGCAGCTTCTCTGAGAAGCTGGCAGCCAGCAAGGCGCGAAGCACGTCCACCTCCCTGCAGTAGGCCGGCAGGGCCCTGGTAGGGGTGATATCTATGGCATTTCTCTGAAAATGGGAGAAAATTCTGGGAGATATACTTAGAATCTAAGTTGGAAATGTGGATTCAAGATGATTCAAGATCATTTCGCCGCAAGAACAGTGTGGATTCGAAGAGTTTTACCTGTTTCATCCAACCAAAATTGCAGTGTTCGCCATGAAAATGCCGATTCACACGCAAACCCAAAGGAAAGTCTGATTTTGCCAATAAAAATATGGAATTCACCATCACAATTGAGGATTCAATATGATTTGATGGGGTGATTTCAGAGTCCAGTACCAGTCCCATCCCCCTAATATTTAATATTCCCACCATATGCCATGGGTCCACCAAGATGAATAGATCCAAAACCAAACCAGGGTTTTGTTTGGGGAAGTGTTTAAATCTTGCAATTTCTTCGGTTGTCAGATATTAAAATCAGGTGTTTGTCATATTTTGTCCCATAGTGTCCCATAGTGTTGTTCAACTCCGAAGAAAAGTGGGCCGCCCCACGTCTCGAACGTAGCTTGCGCTAAGGGGTCCTTCACCTTCTTGACCTCCTTCGCCCTTTGGGCCTCCAGAAAGGTCACTCTGAGAGGTAACCCGAAGACCTATCTCGAAGCATGAAGAACCAATGTCTATGGCTAAATAACACCATATATACTGGTTGGTGGTGCAATAACCATCTTCAAAAATATGAGTTCGTCAATGGGAAGGATTATCCCAGATATTATGGAAAGTGAAAAATGTTTGAAACCACCAACCAGTGTATATATATATAAACACAGTAGATATTAGTGATACAAAAATAAGTGGTGCTTGTCTCATGTGAGACAACAGCTGACTCTTCGTAGCCAGTTTTTTCCCCAAGGGTTGATCGTCATCCTTCTCATCAATGGCTAAACAGCACCGACTAATGGCCATCAAACTAAGAGTGGCAAGCAGCAAGAGCATCCCATGACTTTCTAATCATTCAATGCAACCCCAAACGAAAGTCGATTGTGGGATGTCTTTGATCCCTTCATAAATTCCAGGGACCCAGTCAGGGGGGGCGTATGGAAAAAAATGAGGGGTAGGAACATGTTCAACTGATCAAACCATCCAAACGTATCCAAACTGGAAACTATGAGGTCAAGATTATCTGTAGCATCCTAGAACATATTTTAACTATTGTTCTTGGGTATAGTCAAACCATGCCCACAACCAACGGATAGAACCACAAGTCCGGGGTTGGAAGACAATTCTTTCATCCAAAACTAGCTATTCTTGGGGTGAAAGTGGTGTTGGGAGATGCCCAATCACCAGATTTGCCACCAACATCGAAAAAAAAAACAGAAAATCCGATGAAAATCCCATCCCATCATACCCAGCAGTAAAACATCTCGTTGCATCCCAGCAGTTGCAGGTGGTTTGGTCGCCTTGCTTTGCTGTGCCAACTCACCCAGGGCCTTGGACTTCCCAAAAATGCCGGAAGTTTCAGAGGGAACTTTGAGCGAAGTTTCAATCTACCCGGCCTGGTAAACATTGAAAATGGACCATAGAAATAGATGATTTACCTGTTATAAATGGTGATTTTCCATAGTTATGTAAACGTATACCAGAGGGTATTGGAATTGGGGGTGTTTCCCCTAAATGTACAAACAAACTGATACGTTCTCTCTGATGAAAAGAAAATGCTTGGAAAAAACCACTGGTTTGTCTTAAAAAGATGTTTGGGACCTGGAGATGGCGTTCATAGCAGCAAGCCTGGTTCGTAAATCCCAGTGGCTCCGATGTCAAAAGTGTGGGTTTTATAAAACCTAACCCCCCACACAAACATCCAATCAAAAAAAAAACGTGGAAACAAAAAAACACCACATGCCAGAAACAGCATCTGACCTCATATCATTCTCTCAGAGAACTTCGAGAATCTCGATCCCACTAGGGCCCCGGCCAGCTCCTCCTCTTGGCTCCAAGGGGTAAATCCATGGTAGCTGGGGTCATCCGTGAACTCCGTGCCTAAGGTTTTGCTGCTGTCGACTCTGCGCCCCAAGCCGCTCAACCTTAGTGGAGGGGCTTCAACGATTTCATCCACGAAAATCATGGGGAGATATAAGGTTCTGAAGCTACTTTATCAGTAATCTATCATGATTCTAAACAAGTATAGCCAATCGGAGGAAGCGATACCCGCAAAAGAAGAAAAATCCAGTTGGGTCGGTTAAGAAACCCATGAAAACGATCAAAATGGAAACTAACAGAGGCATAAGTCGTTATGGCCCCATGCTACCCACTGGGGAACTGGCGAACTAAAGCTGGGGGAATGGCCCCCCATGTACGTGTTGTTAGCCGTGCTATGCAACAAGTTACCTAGCGGGGGCCTTCCTGCATGAAAGCACTGTATTTCTTGGTAAAAAAAAAGATGGTTTGCTTCAATGAACGTGTTCTTTCACATGTTTCCTTCATGAAAAAAGCAAATCGATTTGTTTCCTGAATGTTTTTATCTTGAGCCGACCCAATCAACACAACAGTGGTGGTGTAACGGTTATTGGGTGCTTCACCAACAAAAAGGAAGTCATCTTCACGACCAAAACCCACTGAAGATGCCCAAAACTCCAGTGGTAAAATTGGATGCGGTTCATTCTTGGGTTCACACAAAACATATATAATATTATAGACATCATATCATATCATATCATATCATATCATATCATATCATATCTCACACAATCTATATTATATCATGATATCATGTATATAAAGGAACTAGATTCCCTTATCTATTATTCTGTAACTTCTGTTTCACAATTTTTCTATGATCATCATACCATCCAGCGCAACCATCATCTCCGGTTGCCAAACTTTCTGTCATCAGCTCCATCGGTTAGCTCGAAAACCCCCAACATACGGAGGTTTAGTTGGCTAAAATCATCAAACCAAATGGCCAAATGGCTGATTTCACAGCCAAAAATGTGAGTTTTAATAAAGAAATCCCGGTTTCATCAAGCTCATGAAACTATATAATGCCCCACTGACAGGGTGGAAATTCTCGGTCCCAGGCTGAGAGCTCCATATCCGCACTGCTGATTGGTCCTTTTTCAGAGAAATCTGTGAATAAAATCAAACCAAATCAGCCATTTTTTATGGAAAAGATTGGTTATATCCAACCAGATTCTTTCATAGAAATGTTTTTTGTTTGCTATGGAAAAGGTGAAGATGCCAAACAGCTGAGATCTCGCCCCCGAGACGGAGATGAGTTGGGTCTGTATTTCACCAACAATCCGGGGGGGGGGGCTAAGGGGAATACCGTTGAAGATTTGATGGGCACCCATTTCTATCCTTGTGATGATGCATTTTCCCTATCAAAATTGCCATGTTGGGGTCCTAAAATGGGGGATCCCCAAATAAACCATAGGTTTCAATACTAAACGGCAAAAAAAATTGGATCATTTGGAGTCTAGGAAGCATCATTTTGCCGTGAATTGCCCTACTTTCCATACAGAAAGCCCTGCAAAGCCGGTTCCCGGTGAAGCTGAGCAACAAATTGCAGAGTTTCTTGTGCCCATCGCTGCCCTGCGCCAAAAATCCCATACGTACGGAGGGAGGCGAAGAAGAAATGGATAGAACTATGGTGACCTTCATAAGTTGGGATATAACCCCTATAAGTATGGTTATATATGTATATATATATATATGTATATATATATGTATGTATATATATATATGTATATATATATATAATTATAACTATAATAATAAGAATAATAATAAGAAGAAGAAGAAGAATGATGATAATAATAATAATGATAATGATAATGATAAAACGTAATATTATATATAATAGCAATAATAATAATAATAATAACAATAATAATAATGGTTGGTGGTTTGAACGCCTCTGAAAAATATTAGTCAGTTGTGATGATTATTCCCAATATATGGAAAAATAAAATTCATGTTCCAAACCACCAACCAGAATAATAATAATAATAATAGATATCCACTAGTAGATAATATATATATATATTATCAATAATAATAATAGATATCCACTAACTGGCAACGAAACCCGGAGCACCAAACTTTCTGTAGCAGAAAACTACTCCGTGCTCCTCTCAACTCCCCAGGACTCCCCAAGCACCGATGGTACCGATGTTTTACCACACCTGCCATTGGTTTCCTGCGAAAGAAACACATTCATCCCGAGATCCAATGGTGAAATTACCAATCGGGATACCCGGCCTGGTAATTTAACATAGCCGAAAATGGCCATAGAAATAGATAGAAATAGTGAGTTTTCCCGTTAAAAATTGTGATTTTCCATAGTTATGTTAGTTTACCAATCGGGATAAATTCTGACAATTCACCACCCTGGAGACTTGTTGTTCCTCAGTGCCTCCAGACTCTTCCCCCTTCCCGTTGGCGAACCTGAATTACTTGGCGAGTTCAGGAGAGTTACCCTAATTCCAACCAACCCATTTTCATCCCAGTGGGCTCACTGTAATTTCGACGGCCTTTCTCTATTTTTCCACTGGATACTTTGTCCTTCCAACCATCTTCAACCAGATGTTTATGAAAAAGAACCATGATACTCCACATCATAATCCGATTACCCTAGGGCAAACTAACATAGATGTGGAAAACCCATGGGAAAACCCATGGTCTCCCCGTTGGGGCGTGATCTAGAAATGGTGGCTTCTCCACATCTAGGCTAGTTTACAGGCGGTTATAACCCCATTAAACACTATCAATAATCATTAGAATCATTAGTAGCAACTATTAAGTAACCATTGAGTAATTAACCATTATTAATAGTGTTTAATCACTGAGTAACCATTGATTACCCATTAACACTATTAACCATTGATTAACCATTGAGTAACCATTGATGAACCAATCCCATTCTTCAACCCCAACGCTGTCAGAAATCCCACAGCCCCGTTGCGGGGCCCCGGAGAAGCCTCCTTCAGTAGAGGCACCACCCGTTGAGCCACCTCGTCCACCTCTCAGTTGCGCAAGCTGCGCAGGCTGCGCAACCGGAGAACCAGACCTTTAAAGAAAAAAATATCGGGATACAAATTCCAATGGATATTGTGATGTTTATGTATGTATGTGTGTATGTGTGTATGTGTATATGTGTGTATGTGTGTGTGTATGTGTGTATGTGTGTATGTATGTGTGTATGTATGTATGTATGTATGTATGTATGTATGTGTATGTATGTGTATGTATGTATGTATGTATGTATGTATGTGTGTGTGTCTGTATGTATGTATGTATGTATGTGTGTGTATGTATGTATGTATGTATGTACGTATGTATATATGTATGTATGTATGTATGTATGTGTGTGTATGTATGTATGTATGTATGTATGCATGTACGTATGGTACTGTAATGTAGTGTCATGTCATGTCATGTAAATGTAATGTAATGTAGTGTAATGTAATGTAATGTAGTGTAATGAAATGGAATGGAATGGAACGGAAGGGAACGGAATGTAATGTAATGTAATGTAGTGTAATGTAATGCAATGTAATGGAATGGAATGGAACGGAAGTCAATGGAAAGGAAAGGAAAGGAATGTAATGTATGTATGTATGTCTGTATGTATGTATGTATAGAAATATATATATATTGGTTGATAGATAGATTGATAGATTGATTGAAAGATTGATTGATAGATTGATTGAAAGATTGACTGATAGATTGATTGATAGATTGATTGATAGATAGATTGAAAGATTGATTGATAGATAGATTGATAGATTGATAGATAGATAGATAGATAGATTGTTAATGGATTATGGTCCCATTATAAACTGTTGATGTTCAAATGGAATTTGTGATTTTACATATATCTGTATTACAAAAACGGTTCACGATGGTGCTTTGGAAATGTTTGGAAGTCCCGTCAAAAATGGCTTCGCATGATTTTCGCGGCACAAGTCGGAGGATCACCCAATTCAAAAGGGATGGTGCCCAGTGATGTTTGTTGGTTTATAAACCCCATTAACTAGTTATCCCCATTAACTAGTTTGTTATACCTACCATAAACCATAGAATTCAGTCACTTCTCTTCGGCAACTGAACGCGGCAACCAACCAAAACCCCATCCTGTATCCCCGGTCCAGTCAATCATCCCATGCTGCTGGTATTTGTTTCTCCCACGAGTCTTCATTGGGACATATTCTATCTATTTATATGTGTATCCGCGGGCCTACATGTACAGAAAAGAAACATTCCATGTACAAATCAGAATAAAAAATATATAGGCCTTAAAGCGCGCCGTGACCGTTTCTTAGCATAAATACAGTGTATAATTTCCTCCAATGTTTTCCAATAATTTGATGTTTCATTTCTATACGGTATATAGTGTATATGATATATAATGTATATATATAATGTATACAATCTATGTAATGTATACAATCTATGTAATGTGTTTATTCTATATATCCTAATAATCTATAGAATCTATATAATCAGTATAGTCTATATAATCTATACAATCTATATAATGTATATCCCCATTTTGTATGGAAAAAAATTACACATGTTGTCTGCAAAAAAACATCCATGCTTTTTCGATCAATCATCATGTTTCATGAATTTCATGGGCTTCAATCCTCATTGTTGGGGAAAAAAGTTGCAAAACTAGGAATTTTCATGGGACATATATGGGATTTACCCTCTGGTTATGTCAAAATAGCTATTGAAAATGGCCATAGAAATAGTGAATTTTGCCATTAAAAATGGTGATTTTCCATAGTTATGTAAACGTTTATCAGAGGGTAACCATCATATATCCCATTAAATCCCATTAAAACACCATAAAATCCCATTAAATCCCATTAAAATACCATAAAATACATGAGAATTTCCCATCTTTTCAGGCGTCCATCAAGCGGATGCGCCGCCTGCACCACGAATTCGGTCATCCTACGGGGGATGATCGCGTGCTCCGCTGCCTGGGTCCCATCCGGTCGGTGGCCAATTATAGCCTTCATAAGGCTCAATAAACCTTGGATATGATTAGTCTTCACCAATGATACATATGTATGTATATATATATATGTATGTGTACATATATATATATATGTAGATATATGTCAATGGGAAAAGGAGTGGTGCAATTTATACATGATGGGGGATAAGAACCATGAATTTACTGGGATTGGATGGGAATACGAGATGGGATATGTATAGCCAACTCCATATTATGTGGGTTTGTCCGAAACTCGCATTTCAGAGCTTACCCAAGTCATGGCTATTCTAAATGAAACAAATACGGATTTTTAGTAATTATGATAAACGATGGGATTAGGAAGTATCCCATTGACAAACCCAGTTGTCATTCCGGGGGAATGAAGGCGCCAGGCGCCAAGCCCCGATGTTCGATCTGCTGACAAGGTGCCATGCCGTGAGCATGCTTGAGCCACAACTTCCGTCCATCTTTCGTTGAATTGTGATCAAAGCTCCTCCAAAATTCCTGCAGGAACGAAAGGAACGTGGAAATTGCGCTGCATATCTTGGACAGATACTCGGCAAAAATAATCAGGAACTGTCGGCTTTTTGGAGGCTATCCACTGGTAACCCATATCTACCAGATATCAGGCGGTATACTGCCAGGCTTGAATTGGGATTTCACCGGGGGGGATGTGAACATCAAGAATTTCACTGGCTTTGCGGTAGTTTTACCTTACAGTACTCCAAGCGGCAGTGCGTAAGCGCAAGTTTTCAATGGAAAAAATAAAAGATAGATCCATCACACTCAAAAGATGTGATTATATGTTATAACCATCATTCATAGACGTTCATAGTCCCTACAAATATTATTAATAGATATGGGGGAATTGCCATTGCTGGTCAATTATCCTCCAACAATAGTTGGCATCGCTGTTGGTGGTGTTTCCAGCCATGCTTAGTTGGGGGGGTCCTAAAATATGGGTACCCAAAAATGGATGGTTTCTTATGGATAATTCTGTAAAGATGGATGGTTTGGTGGTACCCCCATGACTTACGAAACCTCCAATCGGCTAAGGGTTGCGATCCTAACTTCAGTGGCAAGCCACGCCCAATGCATCTGGGCAAGGGCAAGCCATGTCACGGTAAGTCTCTGGTAGCCGTTTCGGCTGTTGAAATCCAGTTTTCGGATACTTCAATGATCCTTTCTTGGTAGTTTGGTTGCCTATTACGTAGCTATGTACAATGTACATCCTCATTTTGCATATGGCATCGTATGTTTTTTTCACCTAATGGAAAAACATGTAGATGATTTACTTATTGAAAACCAGCTTGTCCTAGAAAAACTATCTTTTTTTGAGACTGCTGTCACTGGTGGTTCGACTATTTGAGGCTGTCTCAAAATTTGCAACTCCAAAATCCTATGGTTCGTCATCGAAGAAAAACCAGGAAAGTTGCCATGCTTTGTTCGTTTTGTTTTTCCCCTTTTCAGACACCCCACTTCATCTTTCATCGCAAAATTCAGCTTCACTAACTTCAGCCCCCCATGTTTCACGGTTCTACGAGTCCACTTTTCGGTCTCTTCTTCCCCACCGGCCCCACTGGCCCCACTCCAGACCTGGAAGAGTTGCCACAGGGCCAACGGTTGGGAGGCCATGCCCTGGTCGAAGTGCCGCCGGGAGCGGTTGCTCTTGCGCAGCCGCTGGCCAAGCTCCACGATGTTTGGGAAGGCGAAGAGCGTGGGCGTGGAGAAGGGATCCGACACCGCTAAGCTGCCTGGAGCTAGAGGCATGGGGATGTCATGGGGATGTCATGGGGATGTCATATGAAATCTATATGAAAACTATATGAAATTATATGGGATGTTACTCAATATAAACTCTTAGTGCCTTGGCTAACCATATGAAAGCGGGATTGTAATGGGATGCTTCCAATGGGAGATGATGGGATAGATTAGTGGGATAACCCACGTCCTCCAGGTAGGAGGGCTGCAAAACTAGCGTTGCACTTGCTGGACACAGATTCCAGTCATATCAATACTGATTCCACAGTCAGTACATCAATTTTGACGCAAGGTTTTGGATTGTTTTGTGGCCCATCATGGTGGATTCCCCAGTCATGGTGGATTCTACCCATGGGAAAACTAAAAAAACGCAAATTCTTGGACAAATGCGGCGTTTCTTTGCGAGAATCAACATCAAATTGAGATTCAAACTGAATACCTGGTGCACTGGGTTTGCTGGTGGTGAATCCGTCCAACCACGTCAACCACGTCCCAGGGGAGAATCCCAACCCAAACGCTGAAGATTCATACAGTTCATACTCCTGAAAGATTGCATATCAAGGCTTTCCAAGGATGTTTCAACTTTTCCAAATCCCAAGCTTTCTTCGGATTTGGTTTTTAAGCCTCATCCAGGGTTTCTTGAAGTAACTGTGGATTTGTTCCCATTGGGATTTCCCGGCTAGCCATGGAACTGATGACACCGGAGGGCAAATATCTTAAATCTTAAGATTTCTTAAGTTGGTTATAATATAGACATACATACAATATGTGTATGTATATATATATCATATATATATATCATATATATATATATATATCATATATATATATATATGTGTGTGTGTGTGTGTCATAGATCCCATGATATTTCCCCATGATATCCCCAGTCTTGGTTGAAGCCCCAATTCTTCGGCTGGGACGAACTTCCAAGCGATAGCCCTGGTTTCGTACTGGGGCCGCCATTGGTTCAACTTATTGGCACGAAGGAGATTAAGCTGTTGTTGATTTCGTGTTGCCTTCAGTAAATTGATATAGATGAATATAGCTATGGAAGACACGGCCTAGTTATAGATGATTTACCCATTGAATATGGTGATTTCCATGGCTATGTTAGTTTACCAGAGGATAGTTAGGTATGGCTCACAATGATCAACCCCTCAAAACGATGCTGAGAACGGGATACTACCACCAATTCATGGGTCACTTCTTCATTCGCAACAAACCAGTTAGTGACTATGGGAAACCCCCTTGGAAACGAATCAACCAATCAACCATGATGAAGCATCATTTATCAAATTTTCCCCTGTTTCACAAGGAATCAATCATCATTATCAACACATATCTACATATTGTCAATGCTTCAAAGCCATCTTTTATTGATGGTGCATCGTCCCAATGAAAGAATCTTCGGCAGTCCGGAGATCCCAGCAATAGCTCGCCACAATGTGTGGATCAATACCTACAATATACAAAAGAACTCTGATCATCACTGATTTATCAACATACAAATAGTTTTATCACATAAAATCCATGAATATAACATATATCTATGGATAAACTACTAAATCATAAAATAATAATCATGGATTATCAACAAATATGGATCACATCATATTTATCAACTATATATCTATGGATCAACCAATAAATAAAATCCCGGCGACGTTTTCCAAGCGGTTTTTGACCCGAAACTTCGCCGCGCTACATGCCAAGATGACACCGTCCACCACACAGCCCCAGTGGATGCTAAGCCACACCAAACGGCTCAGGCTCAAATCCTCCCAAAACGGACCCAAAAGCTAGGCTTGTGTGAAAGTGAGTGGTGGATTTCATGGGATTTCACCTGGGATTTTGCAATGGAAAATTCAACTGCCAAGAACCATCGGAATTCATCGTTGATTCGTGAATGCCGTGTTTGTTGGCTTTGAAACTCAATTAACTACACAGTTCAATATTTCTACCATAAATCGTAATTTACCTACTGATGAGGCAACGTGCCTAAGTATGGGGCAGCAGCTTGTGTAGAATTGGGATGTTTCCCCGATAAGTATCAATTGGGGAAAATTACCCATCCAAAATTCATCAAAACAGCGAAACGGCAATAGTGTTGTGATATCTTTGATTTTTTATGGTGATACACAAAAAAATGGTGAATAGATCCTCACTGGTTGATATCTACCATCAAAATTGATATAAATTGATAATGCTGTGTCGCCATCATCCCTAAATTAATCAACAATTCTCAACAATTATCAACACTTATCAACAATTATCAACAATGATCAACCATTATCAACAATTATCCCTAAAACACACCATCAAGTGCTTGATTTTTCCCCGCCCATCTGATCAGCCGAGGAGCGAATGGAAGACCTTGGCCGATGAATGTCGGGATTTAAAAAATGACGAAGGGATTATAATGGGGATGTGACAGACTATAGATGTTTAACTATGGGTGTTTAAATGGATTATAACTATTAATTAACTCGAATTATAACTATGTTTAACTATGTTTAACTATGTTTAGCTACTTGGATTATAACCAAATGGATGTGAAAAACCTTCAACTCTGGATCATCTTATTTGGTGGTTTCCTAGAATGGGGAATCTCCCCAAATCAAGTTATTCTTCATTTTTAATGGGGAACCAACTGCTTTGGGGTCCAGCACTTTTAAGAAACCCGCATGTCAAAATCACAAAAGATTGCGCCACATCTCATCAAATCCCACACCTAATCTATGGGGTTGCCTCGATGTCAAAAACATCATGTGTGGGGTTTGAATGATCATATATGGTCATGAGGTTGCGGCTTAGCCAACCCCAAGACTCAATGGGGTGCGAAATATGTTTGATCTACGTTTGTTGACGATATCCTCAAAAACAATCTCATGCAATGGATCCATTCTGCTATACATATGTATTTGTATATGCATATGCAAATGCATATGTGCGTATGCACACGTATGCATATATGTGTATATATATATATGTAATTTTTGTAAATATGTAAATATGTATATATGTATATATGTATATATGTATATGTGTATATGTGTATATAGATATATATATATACGTGCATATGTATATATATATATACGTGCATATGTATATATATATATATGTGTGATAATATTTTGTATATGTATATATGTATATATGTATATATGTATATATGTATATATGTATATATGTATATATGTATATATGTATATATGTATACATGTATATATGTATATATGTATATATGTATATATGTTTATATGTA
>Ga0126342_10003451_pt1 | contig 26130 bp, 25 predicted proteins | sample Cyp1metagenome_FD_92528 | JGI IMG/M metagenome (GOLD analysis project Ga0126342, IMG submission 92528) | Coral microbial communities from Lord Howe Island, Old Settlement Bay, Australia - Cyphastrea 1 metagenome | ecosystem: Host-associated > Invertebrates > Cnidaria > Coral ...
AACTGGCTCATATCAGCTCTCAAGTGCTCTTTTGGTGATGCTCTTGAGGGCTTAGAGCAGCTAAGAGCAGTTAAGATGGGGGGGGTCACATCAATGATACCTGCTGTTTTACAGGGTTTTGGGCCCTCACATCAACAACTTAACTAAGCAACACACAGGGGAGGCTCAGCTCGATTTTGGGTGCTGTTCAAAGTGGCCCTTCAAGATGAGGGGGGGTCAGATACAGAGGGCTCGCTCCTGCTTTCTGTGAAGTAGCTAAAGTCAGAAAGTCCCAAAAGATGCAGAGTAGCCTGTTTATCCAGATTCAAGGCGAAGAAAACATTGGAACCCCAAGAATCCCTCCTTGATTCCTCATTGATCCACAACCCCATAAACATCCCTCACTAGTATCCCAATCATATCCCCAATCACATTCAACATATTAAGACATATTACCCTCTGGTAATTTAACATAGCTATTGAAAATGGCCATTAATAGTGGATTTTCCCATGAAAAATGGTGGATCTTTCCATAGCTATGTAAACGTTTACCAGAGGGTAAAACCTATGAAAACCTGAAAAATCTCTGGTTCGGGATCCACCTGACCCGGTATTTCCCATGGCTTTCCATGGCATCGACATGGCTTTCCCACCTGCCGCATCTGACCGTCTTGCTGATCCCACATGCTGGGCCGCACGAAGCGATGAAAACGGCTCACCTCCGGGGTCTGACGCGGAACAATGAATGGGAAAGTATGGGGAAACCATGGTTTTGTCACTGGGAAATCCAATGGAGATTTCAGATTAACACCAAAATTGGTTTTTGTCCATTGGTTTTTCCAAAAACTGTGGTTTACCAAAATTGTAACTGGGAAACCACAGTTTTTTTGGAAAAACCAATGGAGATTTCGGATTTCGTCGAATTTTCTCAGTTCTGAGAGATGCTATGACCCAAATTCATATCCCAATTTCCATCCCGTGATGCAGAAAATCTCATTTTCCATCATTTTGCCATATATGGCCATAAAGTTACCGCCACACACCGCACATGCTCAGTGAAATCGCCTCGCAGCCCGCTGACCAATCCACAGCAACCATACATAACCTGAGAATTTTCACTGGCGAAACAACTTGATTCCACGATTCGGACCATTCGGACGTGCACCGGAAATGAATCCACCACTGATGCTGTGCCGTGAAAAATCTTCACTCCTAACTTCCACACGCTGTGCCCTTCAAAATCGGGGAGGTAATCCAGGAGAGTGGCTGCAACTGATGAAATTCTCATAGGATGGGATGCATCTGAGTTGGTAGGTGCTTGTCGCCCGCCTTCAAGAGGTTCCACTATGCACTCAGTTGCATGTCAACTGGGCTGCACACTCAAGGAGGTCTTCCTCGGGACACCCTGCGCATGCAGCCGGGCGAAATTTGGGACTTGATGGGACAAAGATATTGCGGACTTGGGACGAAGATCTGCAATTTTTTACAAACCTAAAATGAAACCATTACCCTCTGGTAATTTAACATAACTATGGGAAATCACCATTTTTTATGGGAAAATCCACTATAAATCACCATGTTCAATTAAAACCATTACTGAAATGACGAAAAAAAACATCGCACAAGATCTGCCTATGCCACCGCCAGCAGCCGGACGAGGTCCCGAAAATCCCGGGCCACCGTTCGTAGCCTGGCCTGGCGGTCTTGGGTGGCTGTTGTAAATAGAATCAAAAGTAAAAATATACAATATACCTTACATGACATATACATATGTTTTTGTTCATTATATATATATATATATATATATTTATATATGTAAGAAATTGTACGAATGTCTATAAATAAACATACAGTATACAGATGTATACAGTTTATACCTGTGTAATGATGTATCCAAAATCAACATCCTGTATGTTCAGAGTCCCTCGAACCAAGTCCTGCCTGGTGGTGCTGAGAGCATTGGAGGTCCAGCACCACCACAGGAAACCACCAGGAGCAACGGACGCGCCTTCACCTAGAGATCTCAGGCGGGATGCCATGCCATGGCAAAAAAATAAGGACCATTTGATCATTTAAAAAACTATAAATCATTATAAATCTATGAACCATAGACATCATGGAAAAGCTATAGGATATCTATAATGTGGGGATGATGTCACCCCCATGGAGATTGGGGGATTTTAACAAGAAAAACATGTTGAAAAGATGCAAGAATTGCGATCGATATAGGCAGCTGGGGATCGGCACTTTGACCAACAGAAGGCGGAGAATGAACAAGACTTATGAGCAACACAAGCCTATCACAACCCTTTGATTCTGGGACATGGCTGAAGGAAATGGGTTTAATATGGGCAAATGAGGTATCACAAAGATTCAGCACATCAAGAAGCTGGGAAAAAGAAGTGGCACTGGTACACCTGTGCTGAGACCCTCGAGACAACTTCACCGGGGATTAAGTCAGTACTCCCAGATTGGGTGCATTGGTGCGAAAAATGACCCAATGTCAATCTGCATTTTTCTCCAGCCTGTTTTCGACTGCGTGAAACTTGGTTTTTGTGTCTAAGCGGATGAAGGAACATGAGTGCCATCTGACCGTCTCCTGCAACTCATGGCGCAACAGTGCACCAACAAGTCCAAAAGAGATCTCAAGGGGCGTCTACAGCAGTACAAGCCAAGCAGAACGCAGATTGGGACGTAAATCTCTGGCTTTTCCCGAACCAAATCCCAGGTCAGCGACAATGCCAAGATGGTGCTTAAAGAAGAAGTGAGGGCCCCCATGCTGCCAAGCAAGATGAGACCATAAAAGAAACCAATATTGCCAGCCCCAATGCAACGTCCAAAAACACTGCAGTGATGATCAAAGTGCACTACGCATCTTTGACAAATGCTACAGTGGTGCGTCTTCGTTTGCAGTCCACCCAACTTGGACAGAAGGGGATTTAAGAAGCCGCCGGTAGCTTTCTCGGGTCGCCAAACAAGACAGCGAACGCAGAAGCTGCGAGGCCCATCGGTCACATTCTCAACTGCTTGTTCTCCACGCAACAACAGCTCTCTCACCTGTGCAGTGGAAATAAACCCGACATGGGAAAATCCTTAAACTCATGTTTGGTTAAGAATAGGATTCCCAATATATCAAGGAGGGCATGCTGGGTATTACAAAGCAGTGAAAACTCCCAAAATAATCAACAACCAACAGGGGATTATGAGTCACCCACCTGTGCTGGAATGGGTGAACACGTCTCTGGCGTGCGCTGGATGATGCCAGGGTCTGCAAGCATCAGACCCACCAAGCAGCACAATGCCAGCAGTGCTTCTGTGTAGATGCAACCCCGGCAGGTCCAAATGAAAGTAGGAGAAAGGTCTTGGATACTGGAAACTGCATGCGTTACACCAACCAGAAATGTTGTAATACCCAGAACCAACGCACACCCCAGCCACTCTTGGCGTCGTTGCACCTTTCGTTGGGGAGAGGGCAGGGGGGGAAGGTCCTCAATACTGAGATCGGCGTCGCATGAAGTCGCCATTCAAGCCGCAATAGTCCGCAATGGAAAAATGTCTTGCAATCGCCAAATTGGCTACAGAGAGGAGCATGGCGATGATTTCCAATGCAAATTCATCTCTCTTACAATGTTTTTGTAGCACCTGATGTATCCTGATTCACTTTGATTGTTTTGGACTGGCCATTGCTTGGCTACAAAAGTCAAATTTCAGATGGACCTTTGCCACAGGCTGTCCATGCTGTATCAGTTGCAGTTGCAAGTCGGGAGGGTTTGGGTTGTTCTTGCAGCACGATATGCAGAAATCTGAATGCATGTGACATATGTGACCAAGTTCAAGGCCTGAACGGCTTGAGATAGAATAGCTCTCACAGCTGCCAGCATGCAGGTCAGCAGTGAATATTCCGGTGAGATCGATCCTAATTGTATGGATCAATATGGCGCCATGAACCATCTTTCCCATCTTTCATCTTTCGATTCTGAGACGTGATCTTCAGCCATGGCCGAAACCATGGGTGTTTTGGTCACGTTTCTGGTCATCCATCAAGATCATCCCATAGCTGGAAACCTTAGGGTGACAGATGGTGACCATCCCCCAAGGACGATGGAACCCGCCTTGGAAACCTCATCCTGCTTCGGCGCTTTTGAGAGCCAGTTTGCCTTGCACACGTCACGCACACGTTGCACACGTCACATTGACATGGTCAATTACAAGTCATTGCGATCAGAAGACCCTGCAAAACATCAAATGTTCATCATACTTCAAATTCTGTGCAAATCCTGTGCAAATCAAGCTGAAGTCGCCTGTGTTTCCGAGATGATCTTTGAGCAGTGCAAGCCAGCCTGCGACTCTCGAATGAGCTGAGTTGCTTTGTGAAATGGCGTGGTCCCAAGAAAAAGTGCCCAAAAAAAAGCAACCATGATGCCATGCATCATAACCATCAAAATCAAAAGGCCCATGGCCCATACCCATGATAAGACAAACTATAATTACTAAACTCAGAAGTAATTCTCGATAAACAAACATATCAAACATATTAGCTGTAGAAGGCTCGGCCTCGCAACCGTCCTCACCCTCCTGCCCATCTCGGCAAAATCCGCAGGCAAACCAATGACATAGACCACGTTCCTGAATCAGCAAACATGTGCTGATGTCTCAAATCCATCAATTTGCCATCCCCACGGGTGAAATACATCAAAGTTACCCGGTTTCACTCAAAAATCCTGTTGTGCTGCTTAAATCCTGATTGGACACGATTTAACGTAAAATCGGGCGGAAAAAAATTAAAAAATGTAGGTGAAACCATGTGAAACCTACTTTGTTACCTACTTTGTTATCTTTTGTTCATGTTTTTGCACCGTGTTTCCCCAGCTGCTTCCGTAAAAACACCACCCGGTGCCGGGGCCTCAGGAGAGGCAGCTTCTTTGAAGGCCACCAAGACCTTCAGCATCGTCAAGGCCTCAACAAACAAAAAAATCGGACCCCCAAACAGATCCAAAAGGTGTGTTTCGACCAGGATGTGAAATTTTGATGTTGTTGTTGATGATGATGTTGATGATGATGTTGTTGATGATGATGTTGTTGATGATGATGTTGTTGATGATGATGTTGATGATGATGATGATGATGCTGATGATGATGATGATGATGATGATGATGATGGTTCCCTCTGTTTTTTTCTCGGGATTCCAACTTCTGTATCTATGACTGGAAAGGTCCAGCATGCTCCAAATGTTCGAACGTGGCGATTTCGGTCAGACTGAGGAAAACCACCTTTCGATTTGGAAGGCTCTCAAATGTCAGCTTTGATCTGGGAGAAAGTTTCCTCGCCTTGGCAACATTTTTCTTGGAACCTTTGACCGTCACATCAGCACCTAGCCAGGACATGCCAGGACAATGATGTGTCAAGAGTTGTGAAGGAGCACAAGTTCAAATTGAAGGGATTGCACTGTGATTGCACCTTTGGCAGTGTGTTCAATGAGGACTTGGGCAGATGTCCTGGAAAATGAAGCAGGGAGCTCTTATGCGCTGGTAGGCAGGTTGACAAGCTAAGTCAAGGCAATGCTTACCAAATGTTACCAATCTGTTGCCTTGCAAATGATCATCCGTCTCCACTACACAACATGCCTCCTGTGTCTTTGCAACTGATACAACTGATGCATCATCTTCCAAGTGGTGATGGCCATCGAGCATGCTTCTGGTCACTTGACTTTTTGGCAACGGCGTAAGATCACATTCTCAGAGCCACCAAGCTGTCGAAAATGGTGGGCAGCACGATCAGATGCCTCTGTGTGATCTGTGCTTGACGACCCGTACCATCGAAGATTCACCATCATCCATGACACATTGAAAACGTACCATTTCAAGTCGTTGGTTGTTTCAGGTGACAAACCTGCACGATGGGCAAGTTGTTGAATGTGCCGAGCAAATCTATCCCATGCTTGTTGGGCATCTGGGTTTCCAGCTCCATACTTCCTTTCATTGGCCGCTCCCCAAGCAGCCGCACACACAGCTTCCAACAGATCAGAAAATCCCGAGTCAGCTGATGGCAAGGCAGGTGGTATGGCGTCCATTGCTGTGGCAGCACAACCACATTCGTGCTCCCAACGAGACCAGCATCGGACCGTTTGCAAATCGGCCTGGCCCAACCAGCGCTCCAAAGCTGCACCTTCAGCGGCCGCACGAGCCATAGATGAAACCATTTGGACGGTGACACCCAACTGATCGTCATGGCTGTGCTTCCGCAGCTTTCCAGCTTGAGCAGCTCCGGGACTGTCAACACCATCCATGTTTGTGCTTGTGCTTTCGACCAGTGATTTACTTTCAGTTCCACTCAAGCACACATTCGGAAGGAGAACGGAGCAAATAGATCGTGCTGGAAGTTCTACGAGTAGCTCTAGACAACCTGCGGCTTCTTGAACCTCCACTTCACAAGGCACAAACAATCGCCTCCGGTTCGGCTCAGTCAAAACAGCTTGGATTCGTCGTTCAGATCCACGGCCCTTGGGAACAAAAGCCGACAATCGAAGACGCTGCTTGCTGGTGCCCAAAGTTGGATTGGTGATCACCGCGGCCAAGGAATTCTCCTCTGGTGCAAAAGAGGCTGCAGCCCATGGTTCTGAGCAATGCAGCATGACCATACCACGTCTGATGAAGCGCGTAAAGTGCGCAAAGATGTAGTACTTCGGATGTGGCAAGTCGGCAGCTTTGGGCTCCTGTGAAGGTGCATCACCAAAGTCTGCTTCAACCAGTCCCCAACTGGAATGGTGTTCAACCGGCTGCCAGTAGCACCAAGATGCTGGTTGCAAATAGTGGAAATCCTCCAGAATGACTTGGGCCAAAGTCACACCACTGCTATCTGCATTTCCATGTTCAGAAACACAGAGAGGGACTCCCGCCACCGTGGCAATCCTGCGGAGAGCAGATCGGAAGCCGCGGTGCCGGGACTCCAGCCATGGTTCCAAGCCATCGTAGGCATGCACGTTCAAACAGCCAACGTAACTTCCACTAGGTCCACCCGCAACATCAGCTTTTCCAAGCTCTTGCCAAGTTCGAATTGCTTGATCAGGTCGATTCTCATCACTTGCTGCAATCACTACATCACTAAGCCCTCTTTGATCTAATTCATCGCGGAGTTTCGCAATGACCCGAGCTTGCTGTGATGAATTCACCTTGCATCCCTCCTGATCATGCGGAAACATCCACCAATCAGCTGAGGGCTCATTGAAAGGGGCCACAGATCGAACCGGCACCCCCCAGCCACTCCTCGCCTGCGATGCCACCTCACCCAAATAGTTGGCAAAGTCATCAGGTTGGGCCAGGGAGCCTCCAAAAGAACTACTGCTGTTGCTCATCCACCACATTGGGGCATTGGCAAACAGCTCAACCTGATCTACTCCTCGTTCAACCGCCAAATGCAGGAAGTTTCTTTGTCCTTCATCTCTGGTCCAATCAAATTCACCATTGGGAACTGGTTGGAAGCCCTCAATCAAAGCAAACCAGCCGCGCACTTTGCTCCCACCATAGGGATGTCCTGTCTGCTCTTCGGGTCGTCCGCAGCCCCCCACGTTGTATCGAGCAATGCTCAATCCCAGCCCTGGAACTGCTGCTGGCATGTAGGGCCCTGCAAAGTTGGGCCAGAGTTGCGACACCGGGACATCTCGGGTTGAGAACAGCAAATCGGCCCAGCTTTCAGCTTCTCGGCAACAGCCCAAGGCCTTGCCGAGCCATGACAAGCTGCAGCCCCAGCCGGACCATCTGGCGGGTGGATAGCGTAGCAGGGCCTCAGCTTCTAAGCTAGGAGCCCCAGGGCCATAACCTTGATGGCTTGGACCAACACCCATCCCATCTCCGGTTGCTTAAGCAACCAATTAGTCTAACTTCGATGCAGGCAACCAAAGGCAACCCAAGTATCCATGTAGGTCATGTAGGTCCTATGATCATGACATTCTCACGTTACTTGCTGGTACCATCTGCCTTTCAAGCCGTGTCCATTGAAATGACAGTGAGTCGAAATTCTGTGGTGGGTTTGTGGGTTTCTTAGGTTCTTGTTCTGGGGATGCTCTCTTAGGCATGCTGAAACATTGACAAAAGCAGGGTGATGCTCTGCATAAATACCCTTCATCCAACTATGACCCTTTGATACAGCCCAAAATGGAGCCAGAATGGCGAAACAGGCGCAGAGCAGACTTCCAACGCATTCAAAACAAAAGTGGAAGCGCCACTGGATCTAGCGGACCTGCCATGACCTGCGGGCGATTTCCATCTGCCATGGCACATCAAATCTATCAACCCCCAAGGGATTTTGGAGCACTCAGCAGCTCAGCAGCTCAGCAGCTCAGCAGCTTCGGTGTCCTCTGCTCTATCTTGCCAGCGGGACCGGCCTTAGACTCGCGCTGAGGTGAGCTTAGGGAGTTTACCTACCAATCTGTTTCCAATTCTCCATATGCTAATAGTACTCGGTGAAATTTGGCGAACAATGGAAACGTGGCCATGAAAATCGGGAAAAAAAACATCAACTTCATAGATGTGGGAAAAGTATGGAAAAGTACCTGAAGCCCCAGAAGCACCTGAAGTACCAGTTTGATGCTTTCAATTTCACTCCTCATCCGACCATCCAGCGCTCCATGGCACTCCACAAGCTCTAGGAGGTCTTCACGATTTCACTAGCTCCAACTCTTTCTCTTTAGCCGAGGTCGCAACAATGAGTTGCAAGGCCTGCTTCTTTGAGACCTGCCAAGTGTCACAGGATCTGTCACAGGATCACGGATCCTCACGGGATCTGCCCATAATCGCTTCCTCTGTCTTGGAGCCCTTATGCCATAAATGCCATAAATGCATATAAATGCTTGATTTTGGTTTGATTCTGAACTGTCTTAACTCTTATTTTCTGCATTTCAGCTGCAAAGAATTACAAGATAACCTTTCGGGTGTTTCTAGTAGCATTTACCAACCCTCACAGTTTCTGGTTTCTCAGCAAGCTCAGCCAGGTAGCCTGCACTGTCTCCTTCGCCTCCTCATCTGCAGCCATTTGGCAACCTGAAGGCTGACAGTCTTCATATTGTGCCACTTTTCTTGCTTCACTGCAGGATGCAAAGTTGTAGAAGAAATATGGGGTTTGCAACACTTTGCCACAGATTGAGAAGGGCTTCAATAATAGAGCACATTTTGCCGCAGAGTCGTGTGAGTTTCCAGCACTCCTGATCTAAAAATGTGAGGAATAAGGAATCAGCTTCATTGTAACGCGCTGCAAACCTCACTTCACTCTTCACCCGTTGTGCCTTGTTAAAAGTGGCAGACCATGCCATCAAGCAGCATCACTGTCGATGATTGGTTGATGTTTAAATGTGGTGGCTTAATGACCGGCTTTACAAAATCTGGAGGTTGAACGATGTTCGACAGTGGATTTACAAAATCAAAAGGTGGTCGGAATCCGAAGACTAAGCAACTGGTTTTCTGGACATCTCAGCGGCAACAATTAAGGCCAATGACTGCCCAATGACCTTGAACTCTAAACATCTCGAACCCCATGGTGTATGTCAGTGTATCACTCAATGCTGCCTGTTTTTTTTGGCTCAATGATATCTGCAATACCATAAGGTCAACGTAAAATCAACGTTTTTAGGCGACAAGGTCGGCATCAAAAATTCTGCCCAAACTGGAAACTCGCCGATTTTTCCGACACGTCACCGTGTTGCGCCTTTGAGGCGTGGAGGAAACTCTACCGTGTCCCTGTGACCCACAAATGGATACTCAGCCAGATCCCAGGCGTCGACCCTGGCCTCGAAAGGCGCAGTTCACATTTTGCCACAAAGGGGTCTGACTAATTGGTTTTAAAGTTTAATGTTTAATTAGATTGAACATTTCAGTGGTTTGAGAAACATTGGAATCATTTGGAATCCTGAATAATCCGATAATCCGACTACTCTTTAAATGTTGGAGCCGTTCTTAGCTAAGAATCACTGCCACCAGTTTGCCGCAAACCTCGGAGAAACCTTCAATCTGTGCAAAGGTTCAACATGTTCAACAAACACCAACATCATGAAGAATCTGGAAAAACCTCAACACACATGAAGAAACATTCAGATCCCTCCATTCCAGCCCATTTCAGGCCATTACGAGCTGTCTCCTACGTTTCTGTGAGCGCCTTCGAATGCTGTGAACTGTGCGCTGCCTGCCATTGCATGGTCATCACAAAGAGTCAGAGTCCCGAAGTCCCAAGGGAGTCCCAAGGGAGTCCCAAGGGAGTCTCAAGGGAGTCCGTAGAGTCCCCGTCCTCGACCGCCAAGAAGACTGGAAGTCTCATTTGGAGCTTCACCTGCAAACACCGGTTCTTCAAAAAATGGTTCACATACCCTATCCACATGTCCTCAAATGGGGATGGGTCAAAACCCTGGTACCTATTGAACCCCAAAATAGCTGGTAAATGGATGTTCATCCCACTAAAAATGTATCTATAGGTATTGACCCATACCCAAATTGGGGGAAAGTGGGAGGCCTGTCTTTTTTCGCACAATCCATGGCTGATTATTCAATGATTATCCCATGGATGGCCTTGCGAGACCCTCATCCCTGGCCCAGGCAGCTGGTCGGCTTCGCCGCCTTGCTTATCAAAAATGTCACATTTTCGGTGCCAGTGATAAAACAAAATTTGCCATAAGAATCAATAGTACTCATCGCACAATTAGAATGATAATATAATGATTATATGTTATGTAAGAATGATGATCATCAGAATAATGATAAATAATGATAATGTGAATAATGATAATAAATATATAATGATAATTTAGTAAATAATAATGATAATAAATAATAATGATAAGAAATAATAATGATAATAGATAATGATGATAATAAATAATGATGATAATAAATAATGATAATCATGATGATAATAATGATAGTTGTAATCATTATTAACAAAACTAACAATAATAATGATGCAAGAGGAACAATTATACAAAAATATATATGAAGAACGATAAGAAGAATTACCAGACTAGTGATAAAAAGTATGATGAAACATGAAAAACATGCTATTAACAATGATACCAAAAAAAATATTAGTCATAGTCAACAAACATCAAGAAACTTAGAAAAATACATATAATCATATAAATTATACCTAAACAAAAAAAGGCAGAGGTAACCAACAACACCTGGAATGTTTTCCAAATTTGCTACAGCCCCACAACCACTGATTCAACTGCCGGGTCCAGGACCAGCTGCCCAGTCCCTGTAGATCCACCTGGTTTGATATCGCCATTCGAATCTGGTTGCTGGTTGCTGGTACCATCCCATCTCTAAGGCTGATACCATGCCAAAGGAACTCCCAGCAATGTTGTCACTGGTATGGACAAAGCAATGGCATTCGCTATATTGTACCTGGCTTCGCGGCGTTCGCGGGCGTTCGCGGCGTTCGCGGTTGCATCCAATTGCTCATGTCTGACTCATGTCTCCAACATTTGACTAGACTTGAGCTGCTCCGCTCTTGTGAGAACTTCGACGAGAAGAGCGGCATATGTGACTTCACCTCAGCGGCATAGCAGGTGGAGTCACTCTTCAAACTATTCGACGCCACATTTTGAGTTAAGCCAGTTAAGCCAGTTAAGCGGCCAGAACGTCAATCAGCTTGACCAAGTCAAAGGAGCCTTCCATCCAGCAGGGTCCAGCTGGTTGATCTCACATCAGCTGGTTCTGTACCAGCCATCCGCCACTTAGAATCGCTACAAAAGTCTTGGGGATTCTTTGGGATTCTTTGGGTACAAAAATGGAAGGAAACCTCATGAGACTCATGAGATGGAAAGCGTGTCGGAGCGACCATTGATCAGGCACATGAGGCCCCAATAGCAAAGAAGCTGTACATTGAAATCCTGCAAACAAGCAGCAAAACGATCAGTAAAACGGTCACAGTTCTCTTCCCGTGTAGCAGTCTGATTTAACAGCATCAAAATCACCAGACTCCCTTCATGATTTCGGCGGTTTTGGTCTGCAAAACACTTGCAGCCAAACAAGAAGCTCCAGGTCAGCGTTGTAACAAATCTCTGGCAGCCACTTTCAGCTTGTTTCAACCTACCTAATTCACTATCTTTGAAGCTGCTTGAAGCTGGTGGAGTTACATCTCCGCCGAGTCCTCCCGTATGGCACAGAAGCCAACAGCTATCATAATGGCCTCAGTGTTGCAGCCACATCACTTGAATCCCACGAGCATGCTGAGCATATGCTCATCGCATGCTGAGCATGCGTCCATCAGGAACGCTCCCATGATGTCCAAGAAAACCACCTGCACCAGCACGGCCAGCACGGCACCAGCAACATCAACTATCAGTAACTATCAGAAGCCATCAGGATTGATGCAACCCGAGGCGCCATTCTCGCCAAACAGCAGAGGCCTCACCAAAGGAACTCGACGCTCCAAAGGTCCACAGATGTCCAAAGGCTGAGAAGGGAACTTTGTAGCACCAGGATGCACTGAACCCATGGCCGCCTGGAAAATCTGGAGAGGTGGCTTAGAATGCTTAGAACCAAAGATTACCAAAGCTGGCAAAAAAAAAAAAAACTACACCAACGTGTTTATCCCAACGCATAGGCTCTAGGATGCTCCAGGTCTTCCAGCCATTCCGGCCTTGCCAACGCATAGGGAGTTGGCGGTCCACCCCTGAGCTTCGAGATTAGGCAGGGCAATGATCCATCCACCTGCCCAGTTTCTCAACTTAGACGAGGACATAGGGCCCATTGCTGGCATTGGAATGATCATGGCTGCAAAATATTCGATTATCCCAACGAAACCACTACGAAACAGCCAATTCGGGGTGTGATGGACACAGCACAGAAAACACCGGACGATGTTACGATGTTGTCTACTTCTTCAAAAACAACAGACTCCACACACCCCTGTTGGCAGAAAGGCCTTGAACCAGAACTGGTCGGTCAAGCAGAAGTTTTTGGAGGTTTAGGATGCAAAAGTGATATAATATCAGATACTTGCCAAAAGAAATGTCAATTGATGAGCTAGACAACTTGGCACAAAGCAAAGGGAAAGACTGACTCAAGCTGGTGAAGACAGGCAAGTGCCAACTCTGCGGAATTGCCTCTCCTTTTGACACTTCCAATTATGTGCAAATCGATCGCTGCAGCAACGGCTGCAATTTCTTCAGCTGCTGCAACTTTCAGATGACAAGCAGCAATCATCAGCAATCAATCATTAACAATGGATTCCTGATTCAAAGCACGAACCCTAGCAGTCCTGGCGCACAACAAACCACGTTTCCAAAGTTTTCCACACACAACCTCTTCTCTGGACCCTTGAAACGCACCTGAGTCTCATGTCATTGTTTTGTGAAAATTCTGCAGGACATGTGAGAAAAGCATCATCCCCAGCTGTTCCCACAGGTTTGGCCTTCACGGATGATTCTATTGCACCAAACACAACGGAAACATTTGCCCAAAAGTCCTCAGCTTCAAATGCATTGCTGGCGTCAGCAGCCACGGTTTTCACAGTCCGCCAAATTCCACCGAAAGTCTTCCTGAGCCGAAAGTCACCGTGTTTCCCCGAATCAAACCCCTGCTCTGTTTAATTCATGGGGTCCATGGGGTCCATTTGAACAGCCATTTATATCCATTTATAATATTTATAGCACTTTCGAATACTTTCCAGGGGATGCACCCCGCCAACCAGGGCGAATTACTCCCAGGCTGACAGCAAACGAATAACGGTGGTACCCGGTGGTACCCGGTGGTACCCGGTGGCACCATGGAGAAAAGAAGGAGCTACATGGCTACCTGGTCGCGCCCAGTCTCTATTGCGACCCGGGAAAAAGGCTGCCCATCGGACCCAAGCTCGGTGTCCATCCAAAGTTCGGATGCCTCAGATTCGGGAAATGGTCAGTTGGGTTCATGAAAAAGTTGGATGTCTTATCTAAACCCTCTTCATTAAACCCTTCAGTAAAGTTGACAATCCATAATATCCATCCAAAGTTGGATGCGAAATGATGGTGAATTGGGAAGCATGGAAAAAACATGGAAAAACAAAAAGAAGATCAAGAAGCTCAATGCACCAAGGTACACTCGCCATTGTCAGCACGCCACACCTCAGTCTCCACATGCAATGTCATTATGACATAGCAAATCATACGACCATTATAATATATATATATATACGATGATATACGTATATATATACCGTTATATATATATTATCATATACAACCTGTATTAAAAACCGCAAAGTTGTTGCAATTGCGCTACCGGAACGGAACGACTGAGGGCACAGACTTTGGCTGTACCATCTTTCGATGCTGTGACAATCTTAGCGCCAGCTCCAAACTGTCACAAAACGCTTCAGGGAAAAATGCGGAAAAACTCCTCCTGAGGAAAAGGCCAATCCACCATCTTTGGAGAATGCAGCCATGCGAAGCCTTGTATTATTTGTATTGAATCTGTGGTCATCTGTGGTCATTGTCATCAAAAAGAAGTTTTCTGACATCCCCAGCTCTGCAAATTCTAAAAGTAGCTGAAGCTGAGGACTAGACCAGTCTTGGTGTCCAGACAGCGTCAACAAGGGCTTGCCTGAAACAGCACTCCAGGTCATAGCCTGTCAGCACGCAACTGTTTACCCTCCATATCCATGCGCACCGAAAGCTACAAGCCCGGCTTGCTGTGGCAAGAATCCATAAGAATCCACCATGGTGGTCCATTGTGATCCATGGTGATCAGCCATGGTGCACGTGACCCGCCTTGCCATCGCCGGAAGCTGTGACAACCTCGGCAGAGGAACATGAAACCCAACACACCACACGGGTTTTCACTACACAAAGTAGCTGGTTTAGGCTGCATAGATGTTTGTCCCTCCATTCACATGAAAAAGTTGGGAAAAACATGGAAAAATATTGGTTTCGACTTTTGACCTATCCTCAACTCTCAACTTGACCCTTTTGTTCCATATTCATCCAGTTCATCCACATTTGGGCTGTGGCTTTGAGGCTGTCGGGTGAGAAAGCCGCACACCGCAACCAGTCCGTGTGACCTCCAACGGTCCCACAGGTCCCACAGGTCCCACAGCTGGACGCAGCGAAATCTGGGTTCATCTTCGCCTGTGATGACGATCTTGTCTTTACCCGTCTGAAGGTCGGAAATCCTGGCAATCTATGGCAATCGATCCGTTTGCAAAAAATCCGAAGTCGACCCCCAAAATCGCCGACACGGTTCGACGCAGACGGCAACGTTAAACCGGCAGGTCCTAGCAGATCCATCCATGGAAGCGGTGAGCAGAAGAGTGCTGTCATGAGAAAACTGGACGCTGAAGACCTTCGCGTGATATGTGAAATATGTGACGTATATGTGAAGTAATTCAAGATTGGGGTCAAGAACTTTTGGAGACACTGAGAATGTAAACTCATGTTAATAAGCGCAGTTGCCAAGCTCCGGAAATAACAACATCGCACCTTCTTCTCATGGCTTGAAATCTTTTGCACCTGGCATCCGGAGCACACAACATTGGCATCCAGCACCAACTCCCAATGTGACGCTGTCAGCCTGCTGGAGCGTCGCAGCGTTCCAAATAATCACCTGCCAACAGATATCCATGGTCCATGGTCCACGGTCTGTGGGTCAAACCAAAACGGAGTGCAAATCGACAATAAACGTGACCACATTATTTATTTAGTACTAAACTGTTTTCAACCATCCAATGGTCGGATCAATGGGGTCCCACTGGCACCCCCTGTTTTTGTCATAGCCATGTTCGCCATGTTCCCGACGTCGGATTGTCGTTGGCCTCACTGTCGTCCGTGGCGGTTGCGATCATCTCGCCATTGGGCGAGTAGACTGCGCTATGAATCGTCCGCTCGAACCTAGAAAGTCGATCGAAACTGTGACAGGTCTGACGGTCCTCCCCAAGCAATGGCTGATTTTCACCAAAGGGGCCGTCCTCAACCCACAGATGAGGTCATATGAGGTCAAAGACTCATATGACTATAACTCATATACCCAGATATACCAGTGATATACCCCGCAATTCTAAGGAATCCAATCGAGGTTGGTGACCAGCACAGCACTACCATCATTGCATCATTGCCCTTCACCACCACTCGACTAAGCTCCTCGCTTTGCCAAAGTCTTCTCACAGCCTCCAGTCCTGATGCTTCTACGACTTGGTGGCGGTGCCAGCATCTGCCAGCGATCGTCATTGGCACATTTAAATGACATGCGATCGTCATTTCATCGGGATTCCAAACATGTCATATTCTTAAACCCGCAGCCCAGGAAGTATTGCAAAGATTTCCACGGCCCATGGCACCATGAAAGGTGGCGAATCCACAGCTACCATCGGTGGCACATTGGTGGCTGTCAAGTGTCGTCGAATCCCAAATCTTCACACTTCGATCATGAGAGGCTGTCAGTAAGTTGTAACCTCGGGCGTTCAAAGTGTTGTGGTTGCTAATGACAGGGAACAAAAAAGTGACTGGAACTGGTTCGTTCATGTTTTTGGCTCATCACGCGGCCACGCGCCACCATGTTGTGTTCAGGTCAGCACCATCTGGCGAAAAGAACGCACTGTAAACTGGACCAGAGTGACCCACCTCAATAAGTCAAAGTCCAAGTATGGCCACATCAATGGATAATCAGGCTCATTTGATGTCAGACAGAAGATCTGGAAAAGCCACACCACAATACCCGACGTGACCCGATGGACACCGGCCAATGATGGCAAGCACTTGGGTGGCGACACAGGTTGCCATGCACTGCCCACTCTCACAGTGCCACAATTTGGCAGTCTTGTCCTGAAATTGCTCAACTGAAGGTAGCCGCATGAAGTTATGAAGCCAAGATGGGCGTAAGAATAAGGATTAAAAGCTGTTGGAGACGCTGGAATCAGTCGCTTGCTTTATATTTTCTTGAACCCAAAGGTTTTGACCATCAATTGTTCATAGCTTTTCGGTTTCAATTGTTCATCGTTTTTTTTCAAATGTTCGGTTTCAAAGTATTTAAACAATGAAAGAACAAAAAATATCGAGATCTTCGCTGAGACACGGTGGATGCTGTCGCAAGCAGTTCGCCATCGGGCGAAAAGGCCACACACATCACCTGGCTCAGGATATCCGAGGCCCAAAAAATGGCCATTTTGATGGGCGAAAAGAATAGTACCGTATGTTGATAGTTTTGCTGAGATACAAGATCAAACGAAACCCGAGCCATCCAGCCTGATCTTCGTGCCCAAGAAAGGACATCAGGCATTCCCCAGTGCCAATGTTCCACAGTCGTGCTGTATGGTCAATGGAAGCAGTTGCAACCTTCACTGAACAGTGCAGTGGCAGAGGGAATAGAAATGAAGGGGAGAAAAACACAAGGAACGCAAGGGCTATCCATGGCTATTGGAATGGCTATCATTGGCTATCCAGTAGCATCAATAGCATCCTTAGTTCTACCTTGCCACAGCATGAATTCTTGGCCTACTTTGCCACTGCTTGCAAGGCCAACTGTTCCTCGCACCACCTGGCACTGTCGCACAGCACCAAGCATGCCAGGCGTAAAAAAAGGGTCCTTAAAATTGTCATCAAAATATCTTCCACAATGCCCACCTGCAGCGTACTATGCGCCAGAGTTTTCAAGAGCTCGAAGTTTCCAGATGCAACGACATCCTGCGCAGAAGTCTTCATTGATTTCTTTCTCGCTGGCAAAAAAGGAAAACGAAGAACACTTCTTCAGCATGTGCCTGAGGAACTATCCAGCTCCCGCCAACCGCGACAACCTTTCCGAGATGGCAGGTGTTTCCGCAAAAAGCATGATTCGGTCATCTGACTTTGCACGAGCTGTTGAATTCCTGACACATGCTTTACATGGTGGTATCGCAGCTCCAGTGGCCTGCTTCAAGGCAAGATAGTCCTCTGCCAGGATCGCTTTCTTTTAGATTCTAATTTTATCAGAGTCCCTTGCGAAAAAAATATGTGGCAATGGGCAAATGGATCCCCAGATGGCATGATGCACAATGCTTCAAGGCATCTCGACTCTGAGCGTTTTATTTAAAGAAAATGCAGGAAATCAGATGAAATAAGTAACGCAACTGTCGTTCACCCCGAAAAAAACAGTTCTGCATTGTCTCCTGCAAGTTCTTCTCACTCACCCCACCGGTGGGATAGAATGTGAGATGTGGATAGGGTGCAGAAACTGCCTTCAAGCCCGCCGGACCGCCATTGGCCTGGAAATCATGGCGGGGCTTGAGCCCGAACCGAAGAACTCATTGGACTATCATGGGGTTAGAATTGGATTGTTTTGATTACAACACGATTATTGGATTATAATGTGATTATACTAGGATTATCATGGGATTATCATGGAGATTCAGGATTAGTGTGAGATCCACCATTGAAGGGGAATATTCATAGACAATCTTCATGGACATTGAGCATGAACAAGACCAAGCACCTAGTGACCAGGTAACAGAGCGGAGAGGCTGGAAGTCTTAATGAAAGCAACAGCTGTTCAAAGAGATCATCTTGTCAAACATGTGGGTTTGTCTGAAAATAGTGTACCCCTACACCCAATGGTTAATGATCATTATCCCTACTAAATGGCTATAATTGGGGGTATACCCCATTTTCAGACATACCCATGTTCCCACAGTCTTTTGCCTCGGCTGGGAAGAATTTCAGCAGCGTGAGACCTCTCCTGCGCCAGGCCGGTGATTTTCAGAGTGAATGGCAAGAATAGAAAAGCATAGAAAAGCCACCAACATATACATGTATATATATATGAATGTATTATGTGTATATATATATATATGTATATGTGTGTGTGTTTATATATACATTATAACGTTCTGGTCGCTACTCTCGCAATTCCGCTTCAGCTTTATGTGTCGCGAATTGTCGCCTGCTTGCAAGCTCCACTTCTGATGGTGACTGGACTCCAGGTATCACCTGGGCATCAGCTGATCAGCCGAGTCATCAGCATCCGCTGATCAGCTGATCCCAGGCTGAGCTGCTCACTGGGATGGCGTGATCCAAGCACCAGTCGACCACCTCCATATTCAAACCCAGCGTCACAATGAACTTGGCACCGGCACGGACAGCCTCAGAATCAGCACTGGCACGGCAGCTTGGCAAATGCTTGGTAAATGCTTGGCAGATGCTTGGCTGACTTGACCGCTGTTACACAGTCATTGCTTTCTCTTCTGCGCGAAATCCATCACTGTTAAAGTCAGCGGGTCACTAGCACACCTGCCACACCTGTCTCTGCCAATGTTCTGGCAGAGTCAAAGTGCTCAGCAAAAGAATCTCTAAGGTCCTAAACGATCCTTTGGGACGAACTGACCGATGTCGATGCAGAACTTCAAGTCGGTAGCAACGCTTTGTTGCATCCGTTTTCAAAGCTATGGCTGCTTAGCTCAGCGCATCACAATTCACATTGGAATGATCTTCTGAGAAATACTGGCATCAGCACCAGCAGGCAACTCATGCATCTCCACAAAATCATCTTTCATCTGTCCAATCAGACCAGGTTCGACACAGACAAACTCCTGCGAACAGAGGCTTTAGATTCTAGTCTTCTGCATGGGTTTGTGGATTGGTTCACTTTGCATTTAAATTGGAACCGAAAAAAGGAAAGACAAACACTGCCCTGGCATCCCTTGCTCCTTGAATGCTGGTGGAGGCAAATCACCTGGGGATTTCTCTGCATAAGGGTTCCACCTGGCAAGCTGCGCAAACGTGACCCCTCGAGATCCTGGTGCAGCCTGGTGGCCCCTTTTTCTCCACGAATTCAGCCAGGATCACACCACAATTTCGATGGGTTTGGCAACTCCTGCAATGAAGCCCTCGTTGCAAATGGCACAGGGCGCCTCGTTGCACAAGCGTCTGGCAAACAGGGCTAAGAGGCCGGAGTTTGATCCAAACCAGAAAAGTTGCATTTTGGGTCACCATTCAGGTCACTGCAGCGCCGTTCTTGTGAACAATCGTCACATCCTGAGGACGCGAACTGTACACTTTGCAGATATCATCGCGCTACAGCAATTGTTCGTCCTTGGCTGCATTCCCACTTACAACATCCTCAGCGGTCCAGGAAGCGAGAACAGCTGCCCTTACAAAAAAAAATGAATAAACAATATGAATATAATATGAATATAATATGAATATAATATGAATATAATATGAATATAATATGAATATAATATGAATATAATATGAATATAATATGAATATAATATGAATAATTGATTGTTAGTTCAACAGTTCACGATCTTGCGGTATTATTCCAATATTCATTCAATCATCGATATTCTGCTCTGCATTTCATCTCGTTTCGTATGGTCTGGGTCTCAGGTCCTCACCTTGCCACCGATGTACACGCGATCCGTAAAGGCCGGGAGCTCCACGTCTGGTCCAAGCTGCGCTTCTTTCCCGCCTTTCACCTCAGATCTCGGTGAAAAATGTCTGCTTCACCAGGTGAACTCGGCAGGAAAAACCTGGAAACAGCATGGAAACAGCATGGAAACACCTGAAGAAAATCTGAACATGGCCTTGTCCAAATACGTTCGACCTCCAAGCCCTCGCACAGTCACCTGCAACAAACATCAACAAACCACATGACGGACCATCATCACAACTATTGACCCAGACGGGGTCAGCCACCTGCTCAATATCTGGAATCCGGAAGTATGTGTGGAGCAAAGTCTGGAAGGTGAAAGGAGCCTGGCAGCAATGACACCTATATGATCCTATATGAACATGATCTCAACATGATCATTGGGATGCTGTCACAAAAAAGGTCGTCCAGAATTGGAGTTTCTGTCGATACTTTTCTCTTCGGGGAATATGCCACACATATGCTAACTGCACCTGGACTTGGCTGCCAGTACAAGTCCATGCTGTTACCGCATCTTACGACTTGGCACCAATTGTTGTCGCGTTCTCAGCTTCTGACATCTCCAGTATTCTTTACTCTTAAGGTCATTTTCAGAGAGGCCTTACAAAAAGAATCAGTTGCAAGCACAAATAAAGCCGACATAGCAAGGACAAGAATGGCATTTCACAAAATGACCGATATCATCCGATATCTAGTCGCCATTTAAGTCACAGTATTTCACAGTCATGTTGACTCATGTTGACTCATGTTGACTCATGTTGAGTCACTTGAGATTCCGAGATATTCCGAGACTCCCGCAGCTGTCAGTGAGACCACAAACTCCAGCATGAAGGCATGGTTCCAAACCGCTCGGGTTGCCTGCGGTCCGAGACAGACTGAAGTGTGAGTAGATTACAAATGGAAAATCCACAGCAAAGAATCCCCAGTTTTTGTAGTTGATGAAACTGGCTATAATCATAGCGGCTATACTCATATATACCCGGATTTTTGGGATGAATTTCCATCCCCCAGCAGTTGATATTTGGGGATGGTGACCATCGAAGTCGGCCTCGCTATCTTTGAGGACCAAGAGGGCTGTAGACTCAGTCGTGCCGTCTGAAAATAGGCGAAAAATTACCCCCCAAACTATGGCCGTTTGAATGGAGGAAAATATGTGTGTGTGTGTGTATAAATAAATAAATAAATAAATAAATATATATATATATAATATATATTATGAAAATATGGGAAAGGATCTTTGATAAACTAACAAGTCTGGGACGTACACATCGTACACTATTTTCGGACATTCAGACTGATGGATGTTCGTAGTTGGCTTCTAGGGACGCAGCGCCCTCGGCATTGTCCTCCAGCGTCCGTTGAAAGAAATAGTTCAAGCGGAAACAGCTCGGCAGCTCAACTTGGCATTTGAGACGATGCTGTCACTACCAAAAATGCCCGAATTCATCCATCAACAGCACATCTTTCTGATCCGACAGTTGGAAAGAATGCATATTGATTCAATATTGATATCCAAATGGTTGTTTCCTCCATGCAAGCAATATAACATTATGTGGGCCATTTTGGCCACGCTGCCATATTTCCGGTCTCCTTTCTTCAATAATCAACGATGAAAAATATTTTTTGCGCTTCGTGATCCTTCTGCAGATTGCTTCAGGTTCAAACGCAGATCGGGAACTTTGATACTTCTTTCATGGAATAGAATGTCTGTGTTTTATCGTTCTATTGATGGTCCATTGATAATCCCTTTTCCAAGAATCTGTACGAAAATTGACAGAGAAATTCATAGGTCCTCCAAAGACGCCAATGACCAGTGACTGGATCGTGCAAAACCGTGCTGCGCCATCGCCTCAAGGTCCATTTCAGGCAGATTGAGTCCAAGTACAAAATCAAGACAGCTCGAGTTTGCTGCGGAAGACTTGCCGTGAAAGAGTCAACTCGAAAGCGACTTCCAACTCGGAACCACCTTATCCGGCTGGCCGAACTGCGGGAACACCAAAGGTACTCCGCCACGAATCGCCTGCAATCGACTGTGGGAAGCATGGCAGGGCGCCAGGGCCTTTGTTCTACGTCCTGTGGGTTTTCCCCCTGTGTTTGTCAACGACTGGCCTTCTTTCCATCAAAGATGGCTCCAGGTGAAACGAAGATTCCTTGGCAGGGTGGCCATAGTCATCCATTGTTGGACCCATCAGACTGGAGACCAAAATCCCAAGCTGAATCAAGACCAGGGTTCGCTCGACTCCGTCAGGAGTCTTGTAGCTGGTCAGAGTAGCTCCAAATAAGTAGATCTGCAAAATGGAAAACTCTGGGGAATCTGGCTTGAATCTGGGGTCGGCTTGAAGCAAGTCAACCACAAGACTCAACTTGGACCTGGGCTGATGCTCCGCTGCCATGACGCAGCCTGGAAGAGGAAAGAGATGGAATTCAACGGGAAACAACTGCCTATCCGCCGAGGTGCTCCACTGTGTCCAAATCACCTTGACCCTTTCCGGGACCACTCATCCTCAGAATTTCTGTCAGTTTAAGACTGCAAGGCACACAAAATCACACAAAGCTGCGAAAGATCCCGAAACCGAAGAAAACGAACGGCTCGAGCCCCTAGAACTGAGCGATTCACACGTCACAGATCGGGAAGTTCCCGCGGGAATTTATGCTGATAAATGGCTGCTGTGCGACGTCGTCAAAGAAAAAGAACATCCTCCTATGAAGAAATGATTCGGTGCACAAACAAAACTGATGTAATGTGGTAAACCCAATCAATACTAAACTAAACCATCCGTAATATCACCAGAAAATTGGGGGTTGATGGCAATTGGTTTTACCACATTACTTCTACCCTCTTCACTGTGTCTCCAACCATGGCAGCTTGGTCTGCAGTCAGAACAGTACCGGCTCCTCTGCAAAACATGGTTGTTGCACTGCAAACATGTTGTGTCTTAAAATGATGCATTACTTTACCCCGAAAATGTGGCAAGTTTACCTGGGAAAATGATGAACCACCGGCGGATCACAGGGTATTTCGGTGTTTCCCCGGAAATTTTCAAACAAACCCGCACCAACTACTCAACATAAAACAAAGGATCTTGTGGCAAATTCCGGAGTGATCCAAGTGGGTACTGGGTTGGGGCAGCAAGTTGCAACACCGCTCCCACAAATGCACGCGTCTTGCTCATCATTCGAAAAGAGTCGAGCACGGAAGGTCGGAAAATGACCTGAAAAACGTTAAAAAACATGTCCAAACTCTGAGAAACATCCACGGGAAACCAAAATATTTCCATCGCAGCATCAAACGAAATCCTTATATAATTTACATATGTATCATATATCATTATGATATATATATATACACGTTTTTTCCACATTGTGAACAATCGGTTGACGCCTCCAACACAAAGAAACCTCCTTGGACCAAAGCATCTGCCAAATCAGCGGCCTCTCAGGTGACCGAACGGATTCGGATTGGTTGATTCACCAAGCGATTCGCATATGGTACGATTTTTTCTCTATATACTATACAAATTTGTACAATATTTTTTTAAAAATGTATGGGAAATCCGGAATTCGGCACACATTTGGGTGGTTGATTTCGCGCCTTCTCCTCACCTTCTCAGGCCCAAGACCTCAAGATAAAACAAAGCGGAAAAAACGGAAATGATTGTCGAACTGTTTCTGAGTCAAAATGCAATCCGCTCGAAGCCCCTTGCAGGAACGATTTGCACTCTCCGGAGGTTGTGCTGCAATTCCAGCTCTGCCCTCAGGAATGCCTCCAGTCTGGTTTGGTTCAACTGTTGGCGCCCAGGCAACCCTTTTATGGCACAATGTTTTGAAATTGTGGCGAATCCATTGGCAGATCATGAATTTTCAATTCGCGGCACCTGACTCTTGTACTTGCTCCTTTTCGATGCAGCAAGTACTCCAGCAGCCGCTGTGGCCCCTGGAAATGGCGTGTTGAAAACCACGGCACGTGGCCACAGCCATTGGCTCACTTGGGCAACCACCGGCCAGGGCTCCGATCGTGGCAGCAGCCAGTAGGGTCTGGCATGGCGGATGTAAACCCAATGGTTTTCAATCCAATTTTTTCCAAATGCAGAAACGTTTTTGTCAAACCAAACTTTGCATGTCAAACAATGATGTTTGACAAATCCGATTTTTTTTCCTTGCCTTGCTTCCCTCCATCGCTCATCTGCACCAACTATGGCGCGGACAACTCACATTGCGCACACGAATTTTTCATTGGGCGTTCATGACCGGGTGTGACATGTTGGAGAATTTCCAAAAACCCAAAACGAAGATTCAATCCGCACTATGGTGGTGGATCTACACGTTTCCAACAACCCTTGGAAATTGTGGCGCGCATCAGTCCGATTGAGTCTTGATTGTGCTGGAAAACGAAATCAAAAGTGCTGCTGCCGTGCCGGAACAATCCGAATCCAAATGCGCAAACCCTGGGCGTCATGTGTCATGCAACAAAATAATGCTGCATTCGATCCCGGGCGCGTTTGTATTAACGATATGGCCACAGGATGTGATTGTGCGTTGGCATATTGGAACACCTCAACCAAAACCCATGCACAAGTCAAAAGGGAAGGAACACACAATAACCACAACGAAAACATTACAACGTACGAAACATCACTTTTTCGATGTTTGTTATCATTTCGTTTTCATAAAAACTGTCGTTGCGAACCATGCCACCATGCAGAAACGGCCTTCCAATCAGAAGTGCAAATCAAAAAATTGAAAAACAACAGACCAGAGAAGGAGTGAAACCAAAACAGCCTCTCACGATGCCGAAATGGAAAATGCAAAGAGGGACCCGGCACAAACAAACAGATTCAACAGTGAACCATGTATCATTTCGCTGTTTGAGTTCTTGTCGTCCCCCATTGGTCGTGCATCAAACACGTGCACTTACTTGGTCCACGGCACCTTTTATGCTGTGGTGTATTCAGCAACTCTTTGAAATTTCATGTTGCAATTCAATGGGAATTTCCAGTATTATAGATATTATAACGATCTTTTGATACTTTCTTCTTGCCACCTCATTTCCACGCAGAAATAAGTTTTGAACCCAAAAATACAATGGGAACTGTGATTTTTTTCCGCCTTTTCAAATCTCGGGACCTACTTTCAACAGCATCAGTATCATTTTTGTGCAGCACCACGGTGGAACCCCCCAAAATTTCATGCACTGACATTGGGCCCAGCAATCGCCGCTATTGCCATTGGAAAATATTGGAAACACATTCGTCCAAATTCTACACCAAACGTTACCACCGGTCAGTCACCACTGGTGCTTCGCCTTGCAAGGTTTTGCCAAGAAGACATCATCAGCGTAGCATCTTGCGAACTTTTCCGAAACCGAAAGTAACCTCTGACCAAGTGGTGACAACGTGCCTCGACTGGCATGTTGTTTTCACAAAAGAGTAAGTGCCACGATTCCAATGCGAGACTTGTGGTCTCTAAGGCAATCATTCATTCATTCATTCATTCATTCGTTCATTCATTCATTTCATCCGTTCATGCATTCATTCATTCATTCATTTCATTTCATTTCATGTAATTCATTCATTCATTCATTCATGCATGCATGCATTCATTCATTCATTCATTTCATTCCTTCATTCATTCATTCATTCCTTCATTCATTCATTCATTCATTCATGCATTCATTCCTTCATTCATTTCATTTCATTTCATTTCATTTCATTTCATTCATTCATTCATTCATTCATTTCATTCATTTCATTCATTCATTTCATTCATTCATTCATTCATTCATTCATTTCA
>Ga0126342_10003452_pt1 | contig 26128 bp, 19 predicted proteins | sample Cyp1metagenome_FD_92528 | JGI IMG/M metagenome (GOLD analysis project Ga0126342, IMG submission 92528) | Coral microbial communities from Lord Howe Island, Old Settlement Bay, Australia - Cyphastrea 1 metagenome | ecosystem: Host-associated > Invertebrates > Cnidaria > Coral ...
GCCAACATAGCCACAAGATGGGCCCACGTTGCCCGCAAGATAGGCCAACATACGCCAACATAGGCCAACATATAGCCACAAGATGGGCCAACATAGTTGGGCCCCTGGCCGGCTGTCGCGCGTCAGCGCTTAAATAAATTTCAAAGAGGCCTTCAAAATGTGCACAGCTGCTTCAGGAAAGGGTGCCATCTTTGTGGGGAGTAATCGTGATCCAAGATTCAAAGAGATACAATGTATCAAAGTGTTTTTTGGAATGCAACGGTTGTTTAAAACAAAACTGCATTCTGTCAAAGAGTTTGCCTGGTAGCATCAACCTGTTGCTTAGCCAGCGCAACCAGTATCTTGAGAACGTCTTCTCCCTACATTGGGTCAAGGATGGTCAAGGTCAAAAATTGTCATTATATATGGTCTTGCTACGACGCTGCCACCTTCGCAAATTCAGTGCATTGTTTCAAATTGTGAACATGTCCGGTCTTGCTCCTCCTGCCACCTTCGCAAATCCAAAGTGTGACTATGTCTGTTCTTTGTGCTCTTGCCCATATGTTTGCACTCCTACGCTTGCCACTTTCACACATGCAATGCACCTTTCCAAATTCGGAGATATTATGGCTGTTTTTCGCGGTGGAGGGCGGTAGCGTATATGGTGCAATAAGATATACAGGCACACGGCATACATATATAGTATGCAGAATCTCATTTGTACATCGGTTTCGTGCGTGCAATCTACTTTTGCACTCCCGAATTGATTTGCGAACCCTTTGCCAAGACAATCAAGTGGTTGCGGAAAAGGTGGAGTAGGGGTCTCGAGTGCCCTGCACGCGCAGGGTTCCTGGAAATTACGAAGGCAAGCGAATGCAGATCCAAAACAATCATGCAGCTCGGCTGCCCCAGGTAATAGGGGTTCAACAAAACAGTATTGGCAGGTAATCCACAACTATCTTCATCCACAGCCTGAACATCCCCTGAATATTTCAGCATGGGCCCGATATCCCTCAGGGCACAGTGGTCACGTCCTTCTTGAACTTGCGAGGTTGGCCGTAGATTTTCCTGAAAATGGGGCAGCCAGAATCTGGCATTTCAATAGGTTGAAGGAAATACGTTGAGGATAAACCCAAATGCTTTGGAAACCAATTGAAACACACACACACAAGTATATATATATATATATACACATGGGTTTTGATCAAAATTCCTTTATCCGGGAACGGCCATTTTCGCGAATAAAAAAAATACTTTCGCGAAACTTTCGCGAACTCCATGTTTATCTTTCGCGGGGCCTATGTTGGCCAACAACACCTCTTATGAAGATTCGTTCACCGCCTGCCAAATTACGCCAGAGAATCACGGATCACTTCTTGATAGCCTTTTAAACGTGCAGCTAGCAGCATCACGGAATCCCTTCTCAGGGCAGATTGTAGCTGACTAGGTTTTTTGGCGAGGTTTACTGGCCCACCCCCTTCAACATGCACTTTGACTTTCGCCCGCTCTTTCGCATAACTTTCGCGGAACTTTCGCGAAAATATCCCTATTCACAGAGACCCCGGCCGTCAGCAGGGGGTGCATTGATTGAAGGAAAAGCGAACACCAGGGGCCTTGGTGTTTGGCTCTCGCAAAGCCTCACTTTTGGAAACTTACCTGCTGCATTTGGAGCTTGTTTCTTGAGACTTCAAAAAGCATCATTAGGCAGTGACAGCGGCAGGTGCAAGGATGTGCTTCAGGACCATGGCGTTTGGCTGTCGCGAAGCCTCGCCTGTGGAAGCTCGGCTGCTACCTATATATGAAGGGTGTGATTATCCACAAGCACCACCACACAGGGAACTGAACCAGAACCAAACCGAAATTCTCTAGTGCCCTTCTCCTGCCGGACCCGGGGCGGCAGTGGGTGGCAGCCCTTTACATAATGATATAATATCCAACTTTCGCAAAACTTTCGCGAAAAAAAATTACTTTCGCGAACTCGAAAAAACTTTCGCGAGGGTTTCCAACATAACATGCACGGCTTTCGCAATTAAAAATCCTTACAAGGACCTTTAAATCGATCACCACATGCATCCATGCGCACGCCTGAAGAAATATATATAAATATCTTTAAATCTGTGCAGTTTGGACCGCGCCCTTGTATGTCTGGGGCACTTATTTACCTAAAAACTTGCAATCACCTCCGAGATAAACAAAATCCCACGGCCTGATACATGCGTGTTAAGCGAGTTAGCTTTTGATGCAAGGTGCCTGCGGCAGCCGAGATTACCTGTATTAGGTGCCGTGCGCGCCGTGTATCACAACACTGCGCCCTTTCTGGATGCATTTACACCTGTAATTCTGGTCGTGTGATACACTTCCAGTCTGGCTCTCATGTGTTCTTCTTCCTGATCTTCCTGTGCGGCTTCTCTCAGCTGCTGCTTTTCCCCTGGCTTGCGATATTTCTGTTTTGCCATCTTTGTGACTTATGATTCTGCTGTGGCCCCAATGCTCCATTGAGTCTTTCATGATTCTTCTCATATCGTTTGAATTCATGTCCTTCGTCAGCACGTCCACCAGCATGATAGACTTGTTTATCCATCGGATTTCGTCGGGCAATCCGTCCTTGAGTGCATCAAGTCCTTCGTTGTTTTCGTCGAACCATAGTAGCCATAGTAGCTGTCTCAGACCTGTGAGATATATTGACAGTCTCTTGCCGTCTACCTTTCCAAGACTATTGCCTCTCACATGATCTTCAAGTGATTTCCAATCTGTCAGCCATATATGTCGCGTGATGTCCCATGACCTGGTCTTCCGCTCTAGTGATGCACTGATTCTAAGCTACGGTGGATGTCCGTCAGGATAGCTCTGAATCCCAATCCTTCTTCGACAGCTGAACTCATTGCACATGTCTCTGCTTGGAGTGTGTTGCGGCACACCCTTCGAATTATAGTTGATTGCCAACTAATTATATATATGTGGAAACTTGTCAAATTAAATCTGGGCTTGCCAAAATGGTTATGCGTGCCCTTTGACCTCTGTGTTTCTGTTGTTTTCCTTGTGGTATTCTGTCTCATTGCTCCATGATGCGTCAGATACCATGGCAAGCATCATGCTCTTCCAGTCGGCTGCAACTGATCTGTATACCAGTCCATGGTCCGGATGTTGCTTTGCTTAACCTCTGGTAATTTGCGTTGTTGCATCATGACTGCAACTTTGGCACCTTGTACGACAAATCTGGTCTTGCCTGTCTTGCCACTCAGGCAAGTCCACCGACCACGCTTCCACGCTGTGATCTGTCTCCTTCCGTAACAGGAGATTCTTTTTTTCACACCTGTGCGGCATGATGTCTTTTCAAGTCTTGCTGTCGTATCTTTGCATGTCACAACAGTAGAGAAATCCTCGTTGGGTTCCACCAAATTCAACCCGTTTGCCCTGGCTGAACTTCAGCAACTATCACAAGCAACCACCATCCGCTACTGGGAGTTTGCACACAGCCCCTTAAAAAACAACATGCATAAAATCTTCCTCAGACCATGCTCCTCCCGGCAACCAGCGTTTGGGCACCTCCAAAGGCTCAGCTGGAGCTTCGTAAGACAGCTCCGCTACCAATGTTAAACGCGTTAGCTTTTGACCCAAGGCGCCTGCACTGCGGCAGTCGAGGCTACCTGTATTAGGTACCATGCATGTCCTGTATCACAACGCAGCGCACTCTACAACTGGATGCATTTACAGGCACCACACACCTCTGATACATGTGTGTGATGTTGCCTGCGTGCTCAATTATCGGGTTTCAGTCTCTTCATGACGCCAACCAAAAAATCAACCGGTGAAAGAATATCCTCTGCGTGTATTTCGTCTACTTTCAATCTGTGTCTATATACGAGATGCACATGGCATGACCATGCAGTGAACAATCAATCCTCATAAGTAGTCAGCATCACAACAAGGACCCAATAGCTGTCGGGGACGTCAGGAATAGGGTTTCCACATGGAAATCCTCAACCTGAAAGTCTAGAACATATTAAATCTCGAGTTTATGGGAGGACCGAACCCTCATGGGGAAGCCGCGAAGCCAGTGCTTAAAGACTAAACTCTATTGTTAATTCTTTGGAACTCTTCAGAATTTAGATGGATTTAGTTTTTTTGTAGCAACCCCGCAACCCCCAAAAAGGATAGAAAAGTTGGATTCCTCGAAAATATGGGAAAGTCAATCTATTCTCCTGGAACCATCCTGGAACCAACCGATTTTCATCGTTTTTGCGGGCTTACCGATCGCAGCCAAGCAAGGCCAAGCATCTCTTCCAGGAAGTCCTGAAATTGTCGGTGTTTGATCTCATGGAGCAAGCCTTGCAGTTGTCGCACACCAGCTGCCAATTGGAGATGCGTAAAAGCAAAACCGAAAAAGGGGCTGCTAAAAAATACATGCACTTACTAACATGTATATACTTATACTTGAGAGACATTTATAGACCTAGGATCGCAGTCATAAGTTTCTTGGTCATGTTTTACATATTTCAGTGGTAGGTCATTCAGGTAATTCGCACACAGCTTTGCATGGGCCGAACCAAGGAACGATTGGGCGCAATTGCCACATCGTCTGGGATGTCCTCAGGTCAGCGGGATGACATGGGATGACATTTGTAGGGCCCTCCAGTAATTTAACATAAGGTAAATCACGGGAAAATATAATAGCTAAATGGATGATTTAGCTACTCAACTATGGAAAATCCTAATGTTTAATAGCAAAATACGCTAAATCGTCCATACATGGACCATTTTCAACAGCGAAGTGTGAAAAAACCCAAAGCAACCAAGGGGCATCAGGGACCTGCCACTGGTGATAGGAATGGCGAGGAGATTTGAGGCCATCCTGGATATTGCCCACAATGAAGTAACCCTCAAAGCTTTTCACTGCCCGTCCTGGAGCGGCTCGGTCACTGATGGCCGGGTCAAATAGGTCAGACCAAAAAATACCAAAAATGCCTCCAAATACCGTGGGAGAAGCCAACACAAATGATAGTTGCACCATGTTGCATCACCTGTGCTAAGTCTTGTGCAAAACCATTAGTGTTCAGTTGGAAAGACAATTCATATATTCATGTTAAAATATTTTTATTGATTTATATTGATTTATGTTTATGTTTGTTGGTCGAACAGCGAACTTGCATACCCATAATGAGCCTTCATCTGCTGCACCACCATCAAGCCATAAGCCATGGTTACTGTAAGACATTGACAGATGGTCAGCTCGTCATGATGTTATCCCGGGATTAACAATCTCCCAATTGACAGACGGGATACCAATTTCAACATGACTATCTATCACTCACTCACTCACTCACTCACTCACTCACTCTCTCTCTCTCTCTCTTTCTGTCTCTCTCTCTCTCTCTCTATCTCTCTCTCCATCGCCCTCACTATTTATCATATTTATCAGTATTTATCGCTATTTATCAGCATTTTTGAGGGTAACTCCACCAATCGTGGATCCATAGTGAAAAGAGATCCGTCCACGGCCTTCGCCAGCGGGTTCCAAGCCACAAATCTTAGGTGGCTTCAAACCTGCCAGGCTGAGGCAAGATTAAAGTGGATCCAAATCTCCACCATTCTCCTTTCATACTGTATCTCCTTATATATCTCCTTAAATGATCTTAATATAATATCTTAATCATTAAACACAATTCAGCTCACATTCTGCAGCCATTTTCTTCGAAACATCATTCGTAGTCCAATTCGTGCAAGGGACTTGTGACAGGGAGGTCCGGCAGTGGCTCATCAACGAAGATGGGCTCGCTCGGTTTGCATGGAGGAGTCAGGGATCCCAATCGAGAAGTGAAGGGTCCTGCACCAGGGATCCCACGTGCGGACCTTGAACAGCAGGGGCAAAACATGGCAAAACATGGAGACATTAAATGAGATAATAAATCATGATAAATGAGATAAATCATGATAAATCATGATAAATCCATCCATGCTGAACACATGGGGAATCATATGCAGAATTCATGATGTCCAGCTGGCTCCACCGGCCACTTGGGTCCAATTGATAGTCCTTGACCTTAATACTTATATAATCTTATATATTGAACCATTCGTCATAGCTCCTACAAAGGGGCATATCTCACCATTTACAATGGTCATTTGTATGGTACATCTTAATCCATCTTAACCATGTAAGTTGACGTCAGGTCCTTACATGTTTTCTATGGCCATTTGTCATCATGGGTAAGATTCAGGTATATTGAATATAGACCCATATCCATATTGGGGATGACCGTAGCATTTAGCTTCATACTGAGGATGTCGGCATGTCTAGGCTTGCTCGATGCCGAACCACGAAAAAGCCATCACTCCCCGGGCTCCTGATGCCATCATGTCAATAACAATGTCGGGTCAGCCCAGTATCAATGTCTGACTACCTGCCTACTATGATTATGAGCCCAAAGCGAGCTGCACGAAGCTGCGGGCTGGAAATTGGTTCCAACACTACACCACTTCTTGATTGCTCATACGAGTACCAATGCCGTGCTTGAAGGAAATCAAAACCACCAGTTGCGTCACACTACTCTCTATTTCTCTATGATTTTTGCATGGGGCTGCTGAGGATTAGCTTCCTTGGGTTGTCAAAAGAACTTGAAATGAGAACCCACAAGAACCCACTGCATTTCCTTTTGGGGCTCCTGACTCATGATACCCAAATTGCAACTTTGATTCTGAAGTCTTGGCTTTCCAGTGGAAAGCTTCCAATGCCTTGTACTGAACTAGGCTTGCGTCTTCATGCTGCTGCATGCCACTGACTACCTGCAAAATGCACAAATACAAAGTCACTACTTACAAGACCAAAAGTTGGTGTATTTACCCTCTGGTAAACTCACAGAGCTGTAAAAAATGCTAAATTTATAGATGATATACCCACATTTACCCATTAAAAATGGTGATTTTCCATAGCTATGTTAGTAGAGGGTACAACATGAGCATATTGCCTGCCACCATGGGGCCCTAGAGGGTTTGCACTGAGATATTCCAGAACAAGTGACACGCTAAAAAACACATACATATCCATACCCATATATACATATACACGCAAAAATTATTATAGTTGTTTTTTTGTTTCAGGACATGTCTTCTCTCTCTCTATAATATAATTGAATATAATAAAATATGCACAACTGGTGGGTGTTCATGGCTTTTTGATATCTACATTTCGTTTCGCGTAGCCAGGTCATCTCAACAAGGGCGCGTAGTGCTGAATTAATCTGTTGCTTAATCATCATTCCCCCATATACCTTCCCTATTTATATTCTATTTATATATTATATAGAGATATATAGAGACATTTTGATGGTAATCCCTGTTTTCAGACAAGGCCATATAAACTCTCACCAAACCTTTCCACCTTTCTACGTCCCAAACATAGGTATTCTGTGCGCACTGGTTGACAGAAATAGAAGGGTAACCCCCACTGAACAGCCAACAAGTAAACGAAAGGCCCAAACGGTCACTTCTGGCTGACTGATGATATTTCACTCACTAACCCTTTAAAAAAAGAACGGGGGACTGTGGGAGTGCAACTTTTCTGCATATGACTTAGTCTTAAAACCTCAACACGTTTCCGATCACAAACCACACATGAATTAGCTTGTGAAACCTTACCCCTCTGGTAATTTAACATAACTATGGAACATCACCATTTATAGTGAATTTTCCCATGAAAAACATGGTGGATCTTTCCATAGTTAAATGTTAGTTTACCAGAGGGTAACCTACATTAACCACAATTAAACAACAAAGGCGCACTCCCACAGTCCCCACAGTCAGGCTCTCTTTCAAAAAGGCTGAGGTCCTTGCAGCACTGGGGATCTCCCAAACTCCAAGCATCATTCCAGCGACGTCACGACGTGAGGTCATTATAAAGGGTATTATAAATCATAATCATCCAATATCCGAATTATATGGTTAATATGGTTAATATGGTTAATATGATTAATATGGTGAAAAACCATGTTATCATCCAACATCATCCAACTATAAATCTCCTATTCTATGGTTTAATCCTCCATAACCTTGGTCCCCGTCCAGGCACCACGTCCAGGCCATTGAGGTTGAAGATCAGTTGTCGCTCACGAAGGCCCGCCGCGAGATGCGTTAAGGTACCAGCACAATGACCTGGGAATTTCACAACCCCAAAAAATGGAGTGTACACCATTTAAAATGGTATAAAGCCATACCCATAGGATCCATGTATGCTATATATGGTAACATTTACCATCAATATACCCCCAATGTTAGCATATATACCATACATGGATCCTATGGGATATAGAACTTGGGGACATGTCGAAATTTTGCCCTAAAAAATTGGCCTTATTAATATAGCAGGTACCGTGCCTGAAAACCTTGATTTCTTGTTTTTTTTGGGTTATGACTATGCAAAATATTTGGGTTAACCATGACCCATAAAATCCATCAACATCCGAAACATACATTGAAATATATATCACTATTCAATATATTGGGGGTTATCATTCATTAGAGATTGAATATGGAAGAGTAGGTCTGACTCATATGGAATCAAATTGGGCCACCTAGACACAACGAAACACATGAAACCTTCCATGTTTGATCCATTTCTTCAAGCCATCAGCGCTCGAGAGAAGCCAGTACCCCATATACCCCCATAGTCATTTCAACGTTGGTGGCTAATCACCATTTCCCCACTACAAATGCAATATGTATTGGGTGGTATACCGGTATACCCCATTTTCAGGCTCACCCTAGGGTAAACTAACATAGATGTGGAAAAAACAGTTAAACAAAAACACTATTTATAGATCATTCTCATAATTTTCCAACGGAAGCCCATGGGTTTTTCCACATCTTTTGGTATGTTTACCCGTCTGGTAAACCCAGTTGATTCTACACCGTCTTCCGCACACCTTGAACACCAGGTGCATCGCTATGCGCCTGGCATAGGATGGAAGAAATCCTGCACCTACTTTGGCAACTGTTGGTAGCTATAAAACACTGTAAATAATGGGATTATAATGGGATAAACATGGATAATCCGGATTTTTCTTGGGGATAAACCATCTACAAGTTGATCATGAAAAAGAAAGAAAACGCATCCTTGCAGTCTTCAAGGCATTAAAATCAAATCTTCTCAAATAGTCAAATTCCACAGGTCAAACATGAGCATCGACCGCCCACAGCTGATTCGACCTCCGCATCTGCATTTCAAGTCTCTTCGACGTTTAGACTTTTGGAGCATTAGAATCCTCGTTTTACATCCTCACAGCTCAGATTTGCATGCCATAACTTGGGTGTAACATGTCATTTCTTGAATATAGAAACCATTATAACATAACATAACATAACATAAGATAACATACCCATATACATATATATGTATATATATATATATTTCACATATTCCACTGGACTCCAGGGCCTTCATGGCCGCCAGAACCGACTCTATGGCGCCCAAGTCACTGGCAAAGGACCTGCAGTGTATTCTTATATGGTGTATTATATCACATGATGACATGTGGCATATGTTTTTTATCCAAGTATATGCAGTGTATATATATATATATATGGTAAGATTGGTGTATTATATCATATGTATTCATATGTAAGTATAATATGTAAACATGTGTAAGCGTATATACATCTAACTATATTGGGATGCTTGGGTGAAGTCCCACACTTCTATTGTGTTTCCAGCCACGCATACTGCCGCACATCTTTACTGTCTTATCCTTGGAGATGCTTTGATGTACCACATGCATGCACAACTTCCCCCCACCCCAACCCCCAGCCCCCTAATCTCCCCTTCTGAAATGCTCAAAGCATTGCAAAAGGAACTTAACGTAAGTACCCACATATATGATATACATAGGTATGCGCATGTACATTTATATATATATATCTAAACATTTACAGTGGACACACATACTCACACCTACACTCACACACACACACACGCACATCTCCCCCTCCCTCTCTCTCTCTCTGTTTAGATACAAACCTCATATATGTCCATTCCGTTCATGTGTGTTATAGTGGATAGATGTGACCACAAGTGCCAACTACAAAAGGCAGGATCCCAGAAGTGCCTTGCAAAATCACAAACCATATCGTTTCAGAATGTTTCAGAGATAGTTCATCCAAATCTGGGATACTAAATTTCTCCATAGCCTGTGAAGTTCATGGTTCATGGAAGACTCTCCACTTGGCAGGTTCTTGCCTGCTATCTTGGTCGACGATCAAATTTCGCAAAGCTTCGCAGCAGTTCTCTTGTTGTGAAGCGGACAAGTCCTGCTGCATGTGGTACAAGACCTGCGAGCTTGGAGGGAAAGCATTGGGACATATTGGGACCCAGGCGGCTAACTCTGTGACAGCCAAGGAAAATACTCCAAACACAGTGTAACTGGCAAAGTAGCAACTTGCACCACCCACCTTCAACCCCGCTCCGCCCAGCCTTTCTCAGAGTGTCCTGCCATTGGACTTGCTCATTGCCTCAGGCCATCGCAGCTGTGGCCAAACATCCACCAAAAACATACCAGCACCATATTTTCCCCATGTTCAAACAACAATTTCCATAAATCAGGATGACTTACCCTCTGGTTATTTAACATAGCTATGGAAAATGGCCCATTTACAGATGATTTTCCCACTAAAACCTCCATTTATAGGGATTTTCCATAGCTATGTTAAATAACCAAAGGGTAAATGATAAATACAACACAATAAAACAACACAAAACAATAGTAATTAAAACATGTGATTACATCATCATGTCAGCATGTTCAGGCGAGCAGTCTTCAAAACCCCCTGTCACCACTGTATGTATCAGCTACAGCTATATCATGCTATATCGCCATTTGTTTCATGGTGAACCCGGAACCCCCCATTAAATCCGAACAAAAAAAACATCACTTCTCACTTATATCCGCTTACATTCCCATACTTTGATAGATTTGTTTCCTAATGACGAACTAATCATGAACCAACCAGTGCAACCAGGGTTTTTAAGCACTGCCATGCAGCTCCAGCTGCCTCCCAGGGCCGTGGCGTCCGATATGTCCGACGAGTCCTGTGACTGCGACAGGTCCTGCACGAAACGGAGCAACTCTGCGTCGCTGAGCCTGACGCCACTGCTGCGGACGTGGATTCAGCGGCCATGTCAGGTACTGATTGGAAGTAGCCTCTGGTAAACTAACCAAGCTACGAAGTAGCCTCCACCATGTTCAAGAGGTAAATCATCCATAAATGGATCATTTTCCATAGCTATGCTAGTTTACTGGAGGGTACCTACAATATATAAGGGCTATGCACAATATGGCTATGATACGGTACCTCCAGCGGCTCGGCAGTATTGATATCATGGAGTTCTATCATACAAACATATGCATATGATCAAAGTTATGTTATGCCTATAATAAATACCTTACATATAAGGATAATAATAACCATGTAATACGTATTAGGGATGTAGCAGTGAATATCCCCAATGATGAGGAGTGTCAATAATGATAGACATATATATATATACAATGGCAATATATCATAATAGAATAGGGGCTATCATATCTATGTATGCATATAAGTGAAATTTCATGGAGTGATATTGGCTATAGTAATGTAATGGATAAAAACAAATATAGTGTAAATCATCAGTGCTAATGAATTAACAATCATGGTTACAATGCATTAGTACCTGTATATCTTGCTTCTATCTAAATCTATTTAACATGTTGTTATATAATTCATGTAGTAAATATTGCTCAAAACGTCTATGTTGTTTCAATATCAATCAAACTACTATTGACTACCTATTCAAACACCATTTCTTAAAGTGACGATGATGATCAAAATGAGACGTTTTGCCGGCAACGACATGACAAAATGTCACATGATGCCCCGCCTCTCAACGTGTTCTCTAGCAATGACATTGGTCTCCGGGACCAACTTCTCAACGCGTCTGTAGAGCCTGCCATTGGCGGCTGTAAACGAAAAAAACATCGCGCCCGGCAACTGAACATAGCTATGGAATGAGGCCCATTTGTAGAAGTTTTACCCAAAAAAAATGAATTTCTATGACTATGTTGGAATACCAAACAGGAAAAAATCATCGCTTGAATATTGATACTTCATACTTCAACAATAGGTGCTGTAGTTCGATGATGTTTTTGCACTTGCTCATGTATGGTGGATTTCACGGCTAGCCATGTTTGATTACCGGAGACTACCTCATGCAAAACATGACAGTTGGACACTGGACAGGGAACCGTTGAGTCCACCACAAACCTCATGGAGTCAATGTCCTAGGGCCTTCCAGCAACAACATGCTGGTCCATGCCTCGTTTTTTACAAGCCGCCAAGTGCTTGGATAGGCATGCCAGCCGATTCATTGACAGTGGTGGTTACAAGTCATGTATGCGATCTTTACCCAAGCTATCCATTTAATTGGGATGCACACCTTCCTGCGTGCGCTGCCTGCGCCACAGGGGAAAGCCCCGACTCAAACAGCGCTGCCGCCGCAGGGCGCGTTGCTGTCGGGGGAGGAAGCGAAGGACCGCCTGAGATTGGTGGGTCATGGGGGAATTTAAGAATTTTTATGTTGGTAAGGCAATAATCTAAACAGAGCACCCAGGTTTTGACGTTTTATACCATCCATGTGTAGTAAAATTGGGGATTGTTTACTATTGCTTTACTAACATTAGTGGGAATATGGTAGGCTGCACCAGATTTGTTGTTTTCTTTATCGTCTTGTTATGTTGTTTTTTCTGGGGTAGTCTTGCGCATGTTTAATGCTACGTCCCCAAAAAAGATGCCAAATTGTTGAGTTTGTTTTGCTTTTTGGCTATGTTTGGGTACAATATGTTTGGTGATATGTTCCCCAAAATGTACATCAAATGTTGATGAACATTACCATTTAAAAACACCAAAACAAATCCATCAAAATACGCAAGTTGGATCACAGTAGTATTTGATAATGAATCATCCCATGTGCAAATTGCCTGCATCACCAAAATGTGGGATTTCATAGTGGGTTCCAAGTGTGAATAGTAAAGGAGTGGTCATCGTTCTAAAGTTAAGGCTGGATTTTTTTTTGTCTCGTTTCCTTTTGGGATTTGTTTTTCCCGTTTTCTGGCCGAGGTGGTTTAACCTGGCATTTGCAACGTTTTGGAACTTAGATGTCTAATTTGCGTGGTACTTGCAGCATTTTGGAGTTTGGATCTCTCATTGGCACGGTGTCTGCAGCATTTTGGAGCTTGGATCTCTCACTCGACTGCTTTTTGCAACATTTTGGAGCTTGAATCTCTCATGCGCATGGTATTGGCAACATGTTGACTTACAGTTGGTTTAAGGATTTATATTTTTTTGGAAGGTTGGCTTAGGTTGGTTTAGGGTTTATTTAGGGTTGGTTGAGACCATTTTGGGAGTTGTCGAAGGTTTGCTTAGGGTTTGCTTAGTTGTTAGTTATTTGTGGCTGGTTTAAAAATGCATGTAACTTTACGGTGGGTTTACGTTTTGTTTGGGGGTTGTTGGCGGTTTGTTTAGGGTTGATTTAGGGTTTGTTTAGGATTTATTTAGGGTTGGTTTAAGGTTTGTTTAGGGTTTATTTAGGGTTGGTTTAGGGTTTATTTAGGCCTGATTTGGGGTTTAAGGTTGGTTTAGGAATTTTGTTGGGGCCATTTGCAACATTTTGGAGCTTGGATCTCTCATGCGGTTAGCTTGGGTTGGTTTAGTTATATTTTTTTTTAAGAAGGTTGCCTTGGGTTTTCTTTAGGGTCAGGTTTGTTGAGGGTTTATCTAGGGTTGGTTTAGGATTATTTAGGGTTTGGTTAGTTTGGTTAAGGGTTTATTTAGGGTTGGTTAAGGGTTTATTTGAAGTTGGTTCAGGGTGTATTTAGGGTTGGTTTAGGGCTGGTTAAACTTATTAGTCCAAAATAGCCCACAGCGTCTATTGTAATCTAAGAGATAAAATAACAGAACCATCACAAACTGGTGTAAACAGCAGAAATATGCCCCTACAAGCCTCAACTGACCGTTTTGCTGTTGAGATAACTGGGCTCCCAGCCCATCGTTAGCTGCCCCATATGGCCAATCCCCAAATAGCTTGTAGCAAACCCTGGCAATCCACAGCCGCAGCTCCCGGCCTTTGTGTCCATTGCTGCCATCTCCCAGGTCTGCCCCTTGGACAATGTGACGCACTGCGACCGACAGGAGATCGGCCATGTTGGGTTTTTATTGGGATCTTTCCCTCCCAATTCAGAAGGAATGTTCACAGGCTCCTTGCCTTATAATCTTGCCAAATGCCAATGGCCAAATAAGAGCTGGATGAGCTGGTGTACACAGGCTCTGGACTTGGGTGATTTGTAGAGAAGGCTCCGGAATGCCAGAAACAGGTTGTGCAAGTACCGTAGCAGGGACATATAATTCTCAAATCATTTGGCTGTCTTTGGTAGGTCACACTTCCAGGCAAAGGGAGCAGTTACTGTAGTGGACACAGTAGTGGACCCCAGAAAGGACTTGCCCTGGACATTTCCCGCTGCCTCATCCAATTCAGCTTGCAACTGGCCGGGGCCCCACATGCAGTGGCCGACCAGCAGCATGAAATCATCCACTTGAGCCTCCAAATCGCTGTTTGGAGAGTGAAGCTTCTGGGTCCAGTTTTTAAAAAAAACCAATGGGCCATCTTCAAAAATATGTCAGATATAATGTATGTATATACAATTCAATGGGTTGGTTTTGGCTGGTTGAAGATAAGGAGCTACAGAAACCAGGTTTTTCACCATCAAATACTTGGGTCTCAATGTTGCCGCCGACAAACATCTGGAGAATCAGGAAAACATAAGGCATCCTTGGCCATCAACTTCTATGCCTATCAGGCCTTTGTTTTTCTGTGCAACGTTGTGCAACCTGTTCGCACTAGGCCGCAAAATGCAAGACCTTTCATGTATGGAGAAAATGTGGATGTACAACGGTGCAACCAGCGTCATGCACTCTTCATATGTCTTTTCCAGCGTCAACCCACCAATGTTGACAATGCCCCATGCTGCAAATGGGTTAGGGAGGATCATAAAGGAGTTTACCAAAACGGACAGAACTGAAAACACAAGAATACACCAAAACAAAGCAAAATAGAACAGCAATCGTCCCAAAGGTTCCAACAAACAAAATCAGGTTCTCTGCGTGAAAAACCCTTGGCCTGAGAGATAATCAGGACACGAAAGGGCAAGGAAACTGGCCCTGACCGCCCAACACACACCCGACCTTGCCCTCCATGATGGATCTAGAAGCTGCCCAGGGTTCGGTCATGTAGATACCTCGTGGCTATGATTGAGCTTGAATTTTCCTGGTCTCTTGAAGATACTATCGGCGTGGTTGAAGATTGCAGAAGATGCCTGGGGATCTTCATGGATCCAACTGCAGGGGATCTTCCAAGCCCCATGGGATCTTCATGGATCTTCCAACTGCAGGGGATTGCGCGCGCCTGGTGCCACCAAATCTGAACCAGGCAAAGGCTGAGAGTGGAGGCAGAACTGCCTCCGCGGAGTCGGATCTGGTGAGATCATAACTGTTGCGATCCCGTAAATGGAAAGTTGGGTGCTGTCAGAACTGCCAAACGTAGCTTTAAATCCCATGAAATCACGATAAAATCACAATGTTTGCTGATGAAATATGATTAAATCTCATCAAACGCCATTAAATCATATTAAATCCAGATATGCTATCCCATTTGAAACCCCCATTTATGGCTGGATGCCAAAACATGGGGGGTTCAAATTGTCATCCCCAGACCCCGCGTTGCCACGCGTGTCCACCCGCCTTTGGGCTGTGGCCCCGAAGAGGCCGGTCCTCAGCCACCGGGCTGCCTACTGGATCTACATCTCATTGCATGGAAAATGGCCCATAGAAATAGATGGTTTACCGTTCTTATAGCATGGTGGATCTTTCCACGGCTATGTTAAATAACCAGAGGGTAGATATAATTAGATATCATGTTAGATACATCTCAGTAAAACTACATGGATCTACATCGAACATTAGTGGTGATTTTCATGGTGATTATACTAGATTATATACTATAAATTATCATCACCATTAATCACCACTAATTTTCGATGTTTGCTGATCATCATCATGGTTAGTTGATAAACAATGCCTAATAATGTGAGTAAAACAATTCAATGCCATAGACCACCCATGACTGGGAATGGTAAGCAACACACCACCTGTAAAAATGGTGATGACTGGGGGATGGTTTATGACATTGTTTTAACCACATTACTAGATTACTATAGATTGCTAGATTATTAGAGAAATTTACCATTAGATTACAAGATTACCAAACATTACTAGATTCTAAAATACATTGCTAGATTGTTAGATGGTTCTCTAGATGGATTACATAAATGCCAGATTGGATGACATGAAATATACATGAATAAAGATAATCTACCTCTCGATTACTACTAGGTTACTTGGATTAAACCCATGAATGACATAAATGTAGTATAAATGTCTGGATCAGAGATGCTTGGCCTACTACTTACTGGTGCTAAACGAAGGGAATGGATGGGTTGCTGGGGGTTGCTCCGATGATTATTACTAGTGAGCCAATGGATCATTCCCGAAAATTCCCTACGTTTAGCACCAGTAAGACTACACTAGTAATGATAATCATGATGATCATTATATGCAATTATGTCATATATCCAGCCTTACCATTATATTATCCCATTATATCATTAATATCCAGATATATACAGCACAGGTTTTATTATTAATATCATTAATATCATAACTAATATTTCATCCAGATAATCATTACCCTCTGGTAATTTAACGTAGCTATTGGAAATGGCCCATTTATAGTTGATTTACCCATTAAAAATGGTGGATCTTTCCATAGCTATGTTAGTTTACCAGAGGGTAATATCATTATCATTAATATCATTAATATCATAGTTAATATTTCATCCAGATAATCATTAATATCATTCTATTTATTTACAGATTTTATCCAATCTCCGAAAGATTTAGGTCATGGCAATTTTTCGCTCGGCCAAGCTTCGTCGATGGCATCGATGGATCTGAGGAGGCACCTTCACAGGGTCCGCCTCGTTTTGTGGACGGCGACTGAATCTTGAAAGCCATGGCTGTGTGTGAACATAAGAATATATATATATATACATATATATATATATGTACATATATATATATATACATATAGATAGATAGATATAAATATACCAATATGTAAATACATATATATATAAATAAAACATATGTGTGATACATATACATATGATCATATTTGCATATATATATACACACTACTATATACGATACCGCAAAATGGTTCTGCTATGTTCTGCTATGTTCTGCTTTTGTCGGATAAATGTTTTTTTTTATCATTAATGGCCTAATGGCTTTAGAGGTACAGTATTTTCAAACCCAAAGATAGTCACTTTACGATACTGTAGATATGGGATGTATAGGGGATGGATACGGGATGTGTCTGCATCCCCACGGAAATTCAGCATCCAACTGGTGCAGAGGTTTGTTCATCCCCAACCGACTCCAAACCATGCGAAACAAACCAACAGAACGGAGTGGTGTTGATGCCTTCAATCCGCAAGGTCAGAAATTGTTCCAGGGCTCCAGTCCTGTATCACCAGGCAAGCAGTCTAATAGATAAGTAAATACAGACAAGTTGAAGTAAGTTCATGTAAGTTCCACCAGAATCTGTTGAACATTGAACACTGGATGACTGGGGAGCAAAGAGGCAAAGGAACACAAATCATCAGTGTCAAGGCGCCGTACCACACGTTGAATTCGAGGCGACCATAACTTTCGCTTCTGGTCGTTGGGCGATTGAGCACGAAACCTGGCGAATCTGGCGACATGGCGGGCTCACTGATAACAATAAACTTTGAACCAAATGGAAAAGAATGGGAAACACATCGGAAAATATAGGGAACATATGGACCACCCGCTGCAAATGGCGGTTTATACTGGGGAACACATGATTGAACCGCTGCTTGGGAGGGCTTTCCCGCAAAGCATGTTTAATTGCCGTGATTCCCAGAGGATCTTCACCTGCCGAGCGACCCCGGGTGTATTCATCCTCGTGATCGGTGATGAGGATGACCGATTTGTGGAAAAATGGAAACATCACCGCCCATTCCTCCGTCGCAACATGGCAGTATGTTTTTGCAGTGATGATCAGTGGCTGATGCAAAGTTGATGCTGGCCAAAGTAAGAGGCTTCTGGAGAATGTCGGATAAACATAGGCAAAATAAAGCAAACAAGGTGCATCAAACTTATCCATGTTGGTGGATGCCCTCCATTCAACACCCACAAGATCCCACCCTTCCATCACTTTGCACTGACTCGGCTAACTGCAAGATTCCAAACCATCAACAAATTGGTGTCAGAATTTGCTGTGTCCAAGGGGTTGTGAAAGGGCCATTGTTGGGTCTGGTGTTTTTTTTATTGATGATAATATAGTACATATTATATGTATACTTATATATATATCGTTATTGTTTCAGGGGTTGATTGATGTAGGTTGCTGTATGACTGTATGATAACCTCAAAAACGACAAGCATACATAAAAGCCAAATCCCACTGGACTAAATAGACTAAACGAGACCCCCCATTGCGGTTCCAATGAATGAAATTCAGTGAATCCTACTAACATCATCTAAAACAATTTGTTGCAAATTGTCGTTCTATTTTTCTCAGTTGGTTTATAGATTTTTGCAATGTGTAAAAAATATGGTTTTCATTGGTTTTCCATGTTTTTCCACTCGAAAAAACACTGCTTGAGCTAGGCATCGCCAGGCTTGGCCAAAAGCACTGAGCCTTTCTCGATGAGTGGACTGCGGTGGATCCAGCCCTGGTGAATCAGAGAGGGTTGTGGGGTCCTAAAATGGATGAACTTTAGATCATTAGTATTACCCATTAAATGTCATTAGTATTACATTAGTATTATCGTAATTATTACCCAATAACTGCAACCTAATTGGATGTAATATGTAATTGTAGAATATGATTGGGGTAACCTACGAGTAATATTTACAATCCATGATCAGTATTATTAAAGGTGATTCATTATTGTAGGCTATTCATGAGATTTAGACCTTTACTATCCTTTACTTTTCACTGGGATGATGTCATGTTCCATTGCAAAACACTATATATATATTAATATATTAATATATTTATATATATTTGACAATATAATCCTTTGCCTAGCCGCTGGCAATCAACCGTGGCAAGCGGGGAAATCCATCATTTAGTTCGATGATTTTGCATGGCCACAGTTGATTACCAGAAGATAAACCCTGACTACCCCCAAAAAGGGTGACAATTTAGCTGAATTGGAATGGGTAAGCCCCCCAGTAAGTAACTTTTAACCCTTGGTTGGCATTGTGTAATAATTAATCATATTCATACACCACACCAAATATAGCCATGAGTCATAATTTGTGTTATCGCCCTAATTTGGCTGACGCACCCTAAGTAAGGTTGGAGACCTCCCTTAGTGAAACTTCCAAGGTTGCCACACCAGATTTTAGTTGAGTCTCTAAATCGGCATGTGCAGGCTGGTAATTCTTTCGAATCACTCACTGCATAGATTAAGTCCCATCCCGCCATCCTGAAAAAATCTCAATGAATCACAACCCATTCCTAGCCCAACATGTGGCATGCCCGCAAAAACATGTATAGATGGCCTATCCATGGTTACCCTCTGCAGAATTTTGTGGTGGAAAATCATATCTAGCCCCGTTACAGTCCCCAACTAACATGCTGCTGGAAGGATGGTAGCCATTGGTAGCCCATGATCCTACGGGAATTTCCTCCAAGCCCCACAAATGCTGGGGCGCCCCAGGACCATACTAGTTACCCATAGTTACCCTAGATACTGTATCTAGTATCGAGTTCTTACATGTTCTTACCCTAGATATAAGTTATTGTTATATAACATAAACCAACTTTTCACCAACTTAGCCGTTTGGGGGCCCCACCTTACACCCTTCCCACATCAACTCCTTCTCCATGGTCCCTTTGGCCACGTCTTCTGTCAGCGCGTCTTCCCGCTGCAGGAGCCGCGCGCGGAAGCGGCGCCAATCGTCGTCAACGACGCCTTCTGCTCCGTCCGGGGAGGCCTGGGTTCTTCGTGATTTTTCGGGAAATTCATGGGAAATTGATGGGATGTTTTGTTGGAATTGTATGGGGTTCCCCACCACTCTATGGGAATTCTATGGGGATATAGTGGAAATGTAGTGGGGACATAATGGGGATATAGTGGGGATTACAAGCAACCCCCGTTCTATCAAACACCCGTTGAAGAATGATTGGAGACACAACTCCTATAAATACCTTTGCAACGGAGGGTTGGAAGCTGCAACATGTTATATCCATATTTTGACATGTAGCGACCACTTGGGTTCTGGTTAACCAGGCGTGCACAAAGTGACTCACCAAGTCACCAAAACTTCTTGGACCACAACGCGCCATCTCAATCACAATTGGATCTTGCAGGAGCTATCCGTGCACAGCAGTGGGGCGTTTGATTACTTGACACTTGATTTGGTACTCTCTCTCTCTCTCTCTATCTCTGATTTGGTACTGTATGTCTTGTAGATACGTAAATCAGTATGCACAGGCATATATATAGGCATATATACATATAGATATATATTTGTTCGTTGGTAAATCCTGGCCTGGACGTTTTACCAAAGATCTCTGTGAAAATAGGGAGGATGCTCCACAAAGTTAGGCCAGTGGTGTCCAAGTAGTACATAGACAGGCTGGGGCAGCTGCCATGGCCAGGAAAAAATACTTTCTTGACCAACATGGTCACTCTGAACTGCTGCAGTGAGGGGCAGCTAATGCACATGCACCACAAGTCAAACCCCTTGTCTTTAGAAAGTATCCCTGTAGGATCAAAATGTATATGCTATAATATATATATATATATTCTGCAAGAATAAGGGTTACCCCAAGGGTCCAGGATTTTTTCTCATGAATATATCAATATATGCATAAATATATGTTGTAATTATCTGTATGTATATATGTATATAATATATGTAAAAACATGTGTATATACATATATGTGTGTGTGTCTGTGTGTGTGGACGTTTATATACTAATATAAAAAATGTATGTGGGTCAAAATTCAAGGTATAAATGGCGCATCCAGAATATTCATCCATACCCAGTTGCCGACCATCTGGCGCTTCGAGAACTTCGAGAACTTCGAGGCCGCAGCTGCGCAGGGTTGGCAGGGCCCACCAGCATCCGTGGCGAAGCAATCCTTGGGGTTGAAGTTTTTTCTATAACATTTCCCGAAGAGATAGAAAGGACAATTTCCGACTGAAGTAGTGATAACTCACTTTTTCATCTCTTTGTGTATTCATTTTCAGGTTCTTTACAGTACAGTACATGGGATTATTTGGTTTCTTACTTTTTCAATACTTTTCACTCAAAGAATGGAGTCCCGCTGGAAGGAAGCCACTGCAAACTGTCCAAACACTAGCGTTGCAGGCACTCCTGGCAGCCCAGCATTCATAATTCAACTGGCAACGGGAAGTCATACATCTGTAAATCAAATCAGAATTATATGGTTGCCCGATACGAAATGATACGAATACATACTGAATCAATAGATATCAATAGATAACTGTAAATCCCATCTTCACCAGGGGGCCCATGGCATCCAAGGTTCAAAGCACTGGCTACCAGTGCCACATGAAACGATGAGCGCGGCATGGCCGAGGGCCTGGAAGTTGAAACCAGAATAGTAAGCCATTCTATGCCATGAACAGGGCTTTTAGGAGCCAAGGACAGGCTTCCGAACAGTGTGTATTGTTTATATTTTTCTGTTTTTTTCAAGGATTTTGGCAATAATGAAGCCATGGAAAAGAACGCGTCGGTTTGTCGATGGGGTGATCTCTGCTGATTCTGGTTGCGGCTCACCATGCTGCTTGGAACCAGAACTCTGCGGTGGAAACTGCCCCTGAGTTCGCAGGTGATATCACTTGCTGACTCGGAATATTTTTTCAAACGTTTGTTTATCACATGCCTTGACCTATAGTGACTTTCAAGTCCTGGAGTGTTCTCACTGAACCGATGCACAACCAAAAACAACATCCAGTAAAGCGTCAGTACCTGTGATTCAAGTCCAAATGATCCGGTAGCCAACCGGTCTTCACAGACCAAACCTGTCATTCCACTACATATGCTGGTTGGTGAAGAACGGGAATTCCCAGTTCCTACATGATGATAATCACCAATTCATGCGTTACTTTTTAACGCCGGAACTAATCATTTATCATTTATCGACCAGCATGTATCAGTCGTATATCCGCACATTCAGTGATCAAAACCCATATATCATGGCTTACCACACCTATAATGGTATCCCTATACCTATTGTTTAACCGTGTTTAACCCACCCCGCATAATGACAAAGACTCGCCATGGTGTCGCCACGTGCCACTCCTGGGCATGCAGCGCAACTCCTCGAGGTCTGGAGCCTGCAGGATTTCGCAAACATCCGCAGTCTGAGATGATGAATTGAATAAAGCATGGATGATGATGATGGTGATGATGATGATGATGATGGTGATGGTGATGGTGATGGTGATGGTGATGATGATGATGATGATGATGATGATGCTGATGGTGATGGTGATGGTGATGATGATGATGATGGTAATGGTGATGATGATTAAGATGATGATGGTGATGATGATGATGATGACGATGACGATTGCGATGACGATGACGATGACGATGACGATGATGATGATGATGATGATGACAATGACGATGACGACGATGATGGTGATGATGACGATAATGATGATGATGATGATGATGTTGATGATGATGATGATGATGACGATGACGATTGCGATGACGATGACGATGACGATGATGCTGATGCTGATGATGATGATTATGATGATGATGATGATGATGATGATGCTGATGATGATGAGGAGGAGGAGGAGAAGGATGAGGAAAAGGAAGAGGAGGAGGAGGGGGACACGCGCCTAACCCCGTACCAATTCCACATTCTTAACCCCGCACAGCGTTACACTTAACCCCGAACCAGCAGTGCATCTTTAACTATGACTATGAACAACCACGAACAATCCCAGTGCACAACCCACAGTCAGTTTTTTTACTCTGGTGCGTGAGCCGGCGTGGGCTCCAGATCGGAGACAGACCTGCCAAAGTGTAGCGGCACGACATGCACATCAGAGAGACCTATTGGGGGATAAGACAGATAGACACATATACAACACAATACATGCCAGTGTTCACAAAAGTTAATAATAATGTGAATTATGGTTGAACAATATCAAATTTCATGGGGAATATATGTTGAATCAGGTTGGATAGTTTCTACTAGTTTCCAACTGATGCGCCTGGTGGCACATTTCCTCTCAAATCTGCATTAATGCGCCTGCATGTTCAAGCCCTCTTCACCAGCTTTCATCAAAGAGATGAGGATCACCTCAGGTGAATCCCAGCGCATGTTAATCCCCATTCCTATCGACCCAATTCATCCAAGAAACGGGTTCCAGATGTCTTGATCCATCATGATGATTCCCTCATACTTAATAGTATAGTGGGACCTACTAATGATGGGTCCCATTATTAAATTGATGAATACTAGTACATCATATGCTATACTAATGGCGGGACCGTTATCCATTGATCAATTCCGACAGTTCAACGTCCATTGCCTTCAGAGTGGGATCCTCATTGAAAGCTGCCAAGGCATCATCACGTGCCTGAAAAAAAAGCGCCATGAATTTATTGCTGCTCTTCCTATGTTTGCCCATGGCAAATGTCCAAAAAGGGGGGTAGTATGGATGACTCCATGACTCTGGGATGCAAAACTGATTTACTTCCAAGTTTCAATCCGAAAATACCCTTCCAAGCACTTGCAGATTCCCATGGAAAAACCATGGAAAACCTACTTCCTGCCAGTACCTCATCACATTGTGGAAGCTCCCGTACAGTGCTGTAGGCCCCGCCCCCTCCCCGAACAACTACAACTTGACTGTTTTTTTTAATTTTCGGGGGGCAGAAGGGGAAAACAAATACAACCTAGTGGCCAAAAAAGCTCCCGTAGGATCATTTAGTTGCAAAAAAAAATGGCCGCGAACTAATTTAGTGGCAACGAAAGCTCCCGTAGACTAGCTTAGTTGCAAAACAGGCTCCCGTAAACTAGTTTAGTGGCAACAAAAGCTCCTGTAGACTAAGTGAGTGGCAAAAAAAAATCCCGTACACTGCTGCAGACCCCGCCCCCTCCCCAAACAACTACAACTTGACTGTTTTTTTCGGGTGGCGGGGGAGGGCAAACAACTACAACTTCGGGATTACTTCGGGTCAGGATAGTAGTAGTTCGGGTGGTGGGGCGAACTACTACTACTACTTTCGGGGCCGGCCCCTGACACTAATGGAGTGGCCCGTAGACTAGTTTAGTGATAAAAAACAGCTCCCGTAGACTAATTTAGTTGCAAAATGTTGCAAAAAAAACTCCCGTAGATTCATTTAGTGGCAAACAAAGTTCCCGTAGACTAACTTAATGGCAACAAAAGCTCACGTACAATGCTGTAGACCCCGCCCCTTCTGCGAACAACTACAACTACAACTTGACTTTTTTTTTGGGGGGTGCGGGGGGGCAAACAACTACAACTTCGGGTCGGGATGGAAATAGTTCGGGGAGGGGAACTACTGCTACTTTGGGGGTCGGCCCCTGACACTAATTGAGTGGCCCGTAAACTAGTTTAGTTGCCAAAACAGTTCCCGCTGGCAAACAAAGCTCCCCTAGACTCATTTAGTGGCAAACAAAGATCCCGTAAACTAATTTAGTGGCCAAAAAAAGCTCCCGTAGACCTTGGAAAAATTTGCAAGAAAGCTTGTCTTCTATCGATGCTTCATCCTTTGAAGACTTGAGACAATGTTATATCAAGGAATGGCTGAACAGCTGAGTGTTGACTCATCATATGAAGCTAGCTGTGAAACTTGAGGAAAAATATATCAAGGAATGGCTGAACAGCTGAGTGTTGACTCATATGAAGCTAGCTGTGAAACTTGAGGCAAAAATATATCAAGGAATGGCTGAACGAACACCTGAGTGTTGACTCATCATATGAAAGTAGCTCTGGAATTTTCAGCATTGAACCTGTTCCACCGCCATGGCTCTCAATCTTTCAATGACTTCATGTTGTTCAAATGCAACGCCTGAAGAGTCACCACCTAAGCACTGAGCCGTGTGCCCATAGCATGCTCTGGAGGGCCTTCAAAACCGTGGAGAGTCCTGTCATGGAATGCATTCATTTCTGGATTTGAGTCGTTTTCAGCTGGATTGAGGCAGTTTGGTAGCTGCATTGATTTTCACTGGAAGATTTGCTGCAAGAAACAGCTGTTTTGGTCGAAGCATTTGGATATGCTGTCTACAGATATGTACTTACAACCTGCAGGTGCGTTGTCGGCAAGTCAAGGACGCGTTATGTGACCAACCAAAGGGCGACTGCGTGACAGGCTATGGGATGACTGAGGCACAAACAGAACAGTCACTGTGTGACAAACTATGCAGGTACTATCTGACAAACTAACTAGTCGCTGTGTGACAAGCTATCTGTCCGCATTTGGTGACAAGCAAAACAGACTCTTATGCAACAAATCGCTCTTTTTCAAGCTGCCGCTGCGTTGTCAACTGCGTGACAAGCTATGGGATGACTGAGGCACAAACAGAACAGTCACTGTGTGACAAACTATGCAGCCACTATCTGACAAACAAACTAGTCACTAGTCGCTGTGTGACAAGCTATCCGTCCGCATTGGTGACAAGCAAAACAGACTCTTATGCAACAAGTCGCTTTATTACAAGCTGCAGGTGCGCTGTCAGCAAGTCAAGGAGGCAGGCGTTCTGTGCCAACCAAAGGGCTGAAGCACAAACAGAACAGTCACTGTGTGACAAACTATGCAGGTACTATCTGACAAACTAACTAGTCGCTGTGTGACAAGCTATCTGTCCGCATTGGTGACAAGCAAAAAAGACCCTTGTGCAACAAGTCGCTTTATTACAAGCTGCAGGTGCGTTGTCAGCAAGCC
>Ga0126342_10003453_pt1 | contig 26127 bp, 17 predicted proteins | sample Cyp1metagenome_FD_92528 | JGI IMG/M metagenome (GOLD analysis project Ga0126342, IMG submission 92528) | Coral microbial communities from Lord Howe Island, Old Settlement Bay, Australia - Cyphastrea 1 metagenome | ecosystem: Host-associated > Invertebrates > Cnidaria > Coral ...
ATATGTCTGTGTGTCTGTGTGTGTGTGTGTCGTGTCCCCCCTCCCTGAAACCTACCTTTTTGGTACCCGCCCTCGAGTCCAAGCCCAGAAGACTTTTTTCGATATCCGCCCCAACTCCACCCATGTCCGTCCGCAGCGGATATGCCTCGTTCCCTTGCTCTCTTCTCCTGTTCCAACCCACGCCTACCTTTCGATCTTTCACCCTTCCCTCTCAAGTAATATGATATGTATTTTATTGTATGTCTCGCTACAATATAATAATAAAGATAGTATGATATATAGTTTAATATAAACTCATTTCAAAGTTGTTTTTTTAAGATATGATATCATATAATGTAGTATGATTTACACATCTATCTACATACATACATAATCATACATATATATATATATATATATATATATATATATATATTATGGTAAGTCATACGACACCCATCGTTCAGCTTAAGGCTCTTTGAGGAGCTTCGGAGCAAGGTGAACGAGACGCAGATCTTGGAGCCCATCCTGGAAGCAGCTGAGGTCGGTTTCCCTATGGATTTCCCTGGGATTTCCATAGGATTTTCACGTTTTTTTTGTGGGATTTTAGATCACTTCATTGGGATGTTCCCCCTGTAAATTCCTAGGATTTCATTGGGATTGTTTATCTAATTCAGTGGGATTTAATAGGATTCAATCGAAACGGGGTCCAACTGGATAGCTTGAATTTGCAGTGCAACTCTTCTGAGCTCGAGCCATCCAGCAAAGAGCTGCACACCATGGAGCCCCTGCATCGTTGAGGACATCCTGCACATACAGATCTCATTGGCATCGGAAACCATCGACCTTTTGGGCCATGGGCCGACTTTTTGATGTCACTCTTTGGTCCGAGTTTGTCAGGCCTCGGATCCGTGAAATTTCAAGATTGGCGGAGGCAAAATGCTGATTTTGCCATGTGTTTTTTGACAATTTCACTTCCTTTGCGATGGCAGATGGTTTTTTTCTTTCACTTGTTTCTGATGTGGCAGATGTGCAATCAGATGTGCATCCTTTCAGTCCCAAATGTCATGCGTTGCTGTGCTCCAGTTTCACTTCATGCAACAAGCTAATCAAAGAAGGGGGTGATAAGAGGTTGTTGCCATTTGTTTCCTATACATAACTATGAAGATTGATCACAAAGGGATGCCTTCTAGATGATTTTCGACATGCCATCACCCCACAAACGCGTCATAACACTTGCAGACAGTGTACATTTTGAGAGATCCTTTGGTTACAGATATGTGACACTTGCATTCCGACCTCCGACCTATTTTGATAGGGACACGGTGCTCGACGCCCCAGTTGATGACGGGTTGGAGTTCACCCATCACGACCGAAGCCTGTTCTCCCCCTGGGAATCATGGTTAGTAAGCACGGGAAATCATACCCTTTTATGGCCCAACTATTCAGGTTAGTGACATATTATAATTTACCCAGGTTAATGGAACTTAATTGGATTAATTGGATTTAAGAGCCCCCCAGTGATATTTGTTGGTTTGCAATCCCCATGAATACTATAGGTAATATTATCACCAACCATAGTTGTTGGAGAACGGAAATTCACCTACATTCCGTAAACACCCTGCATTCCATAAACACCCCACATTGTTGGCATGGGAATCCCACCATTTTCATAGTTGGAGAACGGAAATTCACCTGCAAATGGGCGCCATTTGTCCTTTGTCCTTAGCGTTTTGTTCAATTACCAGAGGTTAGTTTGTCTAGCATCTGTTGTTTTGGCCATAAATAATATGCGTGCCTGTTTTTGTTTTTCAGAGTATCTAAGATTGGCAACGTTGGGATGGAACATAGGAGTTCACCAAATGGCAGGGGGTTGTCTCAAACGGGGATACACCATGATACACCCAAATTCGATATTATTTTGAAAGGGAATATGATTAACCATTAAATTGGGTGGTGCCATGGGTTAGAGCGGCTTTTGTTCAAGCACACCAATAAATCATACCAGAAACCAACTGGGTGTAATTTTGCATCCCAGTTGGTCCGGTGGTTTACAGCTTTGCATAGCATGAACCCCACTTGAGGGGTTGATTACTGGCTTTGCGTCATAGGGAATCCACCATAAGATTGACACTTCACCAACCAGCTTGGGATTTAGCCAATTTTTCTAAGGTAAAGAATGGTGGATTAGAACACTATATGAATATAATCAGATAATATAATCTTGCATTAGTATAAAGCAAACAACAATGAACCAGTCTATACCAGTCTGGTAAACCAAAAAAACATAAGCCAACAATAGCCAACAGCACCAATATCATTGAACCATCGTCAAAATCTCGGTTGGATGATTCCCAGAAAAAATCTCATTGTTGGTAAAGCCTCATTGTTTTGTAGTGAAACCCTCATGACTTGTTTAAGGAGCTGGAATATTCATTTACTGGTTGGTGGTTTGGAACATGAATGGATTATTTTCCATATATTGGGAATGTCATCATCCCAACTGACTTTCACTCCATCATTTTTCAGAGGGGTAGGTCAACCACCAGCCAGATTTAGTATTGGTTCTGTTCATGGGCCATATGCTTGACCCTTTCCTGGGAGGCGACTCGTAGCTTTGGCCTGGAGGTTCTAGAACAGTTGCGGCCGCACTTAGAGGTTGGGCGAGCAGAAATCGGTCGGATTTGGGAGTATCGGTGCACATTCGGATATATGTGGTGCATTTGAAGTGCATTTGCGCATGGCCAAAGTTGGGGGTTCACTGGGCCCACGAAGAACTCGAGCCAATTTTACGTTCAAACCAAGTCATCTTTAAGGATTTAGCGGGGAAGACGTGAGGGTTTCACCAACAAAGAGGGGGATCTGAGGGACCCACAGATTGACGGGCCATGTTCACTGCAAACAACATACCACATTAAAAACTAGGTGTACTACTAGGCAACATACCACATGAAAAAAATAGGTGTACTATTAGGCAACATACCACATTAATTATACATAGGTGTACTACTAGGTATAGATTTTCGTATAGATACCTTTGCAAAACACAGAAATCCACACCTTTCTATGTCCCTTTTTCGACGTGGGGCCCCGCAGCTCTCAATGATCCCGGTGATTTCCGGTGCCCAGGGCTATCCCAGAAAAAAAGGTGAGTCGGCCAGGGGAATTACTAAGCCCAGTACCCTCTGGTAATTTAACGCAGCTATTGAAAATGGCCATTTATAGTGGATTTTCCCATTAAACATGGTGATTTTCCATAGCTATGCTAGTTTACCAGAGGGTATTAAGCCCAGTAACACTAACCACTTAGTATTTTTTATACTGATTAATATCCTGGTCAATGATGATGGTTGATGATGATGGAGAATATCAACATATATCAACCATTCATGATTAATTATTAGTGATAATGGTTGATATCCACAGTAATTACCCTCTGGTAAACTGACATAGCGAACTGGAAAATCACCATCTTCAATAGGTAAATCAACTATAAATGGGCCATTTTCAATAGCTATGTAACAAATTACCAGAGGATAGTTACTAATTATTAGTATCAGTCATTCATCTCAAGATGTGGTCAAGTACCGGAAGTTTGTTAACACATCTTTGGTAGATCCTCCAAGTTATGCCCGTCCCAAGGATGGTTAAGTCACCGAGGGTGGATCATCGCGCCACTAACCGGTGATAGATCATTGAATCAATGGGAATTTCAGGATCCAATTGATGGAGGTACGTTAGTACCTTACATAGGCCTTAAAAAAATATGGTAGGTACCTCCAATTTAATCAATTTAGGTTTCTGAAATGGCCACTGATTGAATCATCCTTGTCATATAATAGGGTCATAGGGTTGATACTAACCTATTGATACTAACCCACATAGGGTTGATAGTCATACCCCCCATGTGTTGGTTGGTCATATTGCCGGGCCCAGAAAAACCGTTTCACCAGGCCCAGTTACAAAATCCACGTGCGATGTATCCGAACCTGGCAGCATATGAAATAAGTCAGTCATAGCATTTTTTTCGCAGTTTGGCAGTTTGGTATCCCAATATCTTCCCATGCCCATTAAACTTCGACCAAATCAGCATTTTGCTTGAGATATGTTGAGATATGACTGTTAATCTGCAGTAAATTAACATAGACCCTGCCAGATAAGGGTTGGAAGATTCATTTCCACTCAAAACTGGTGATTTTCAGGGTCTATGTTAATTTACAAAAGGGTAATCTGCAGTTCCAGATGAGTGTTAACTGTTCATTTACGGTAAAGTTGTATGCCATAAACCATCCCCACGAATTCGAGTTGTTTAGTGCTGCCCCATCCGGATGGAGGATGGTGAATCCATGAATCCGGGAATATCATCCACTAATCCGTGATATCTTGTGATATTTTGTGATGATTACTGGATATTCAGCAATTAATCTAGAATGATGATTCAGTACTCATCATATTTAGAATCCGTGAAGAGATTAATTAATCTACAATTCGTTAATTGCTGGATGATTATTAATAGATTATACATAAATGATGAATAATTCTAATAATTAGATATTACATGATATTGCTAATAATAATTTGTTAATCATCCACTGGTAATAATTTCTTCATTGACATTCAGTAATAAGGGGTATGAATAATCTATGTATCCATTGATTCTCCATTAGTCCCATTACATCCACTAATAATCCATTGGTTCTATATCCATTGATTCTCCGTTAATATCATTAATGGTGATGATGACATTAGGTAAATACAACATTGACATGAATGTGAGTAAAAGCAATAATAGACCATACCTAAATTGATGGTCCATCCCATAGGATCCATGTATGGTATATATGCTAACATGACTGGGGTATATTAATGGTAAATGTTACCATATATGGCAGCACCATGGATCCTATGGGTATGGCATTCGATTTGCCAACATATTTGCAGGACGCCCCCCGCATAGAAAGTCGCATAGCATGCGTGGCGAGGTTCCCCGGCAGCGCTTCGAAAGCGTCTCCGGAAGCATAGAGGAGGCGGGCCCGCTGAGTGCCTCCCTTTCTGGAGCAAAAAATCCCGGCGTAGCCCAGTCGTCACCATGGCTGTTTCAATACTATTTGTCCAATGAATTTGATCTGGTTGGTGGTGACTGGAACATTTGGATTATTTTTCCATATATTGGGAATAATCCCAACTGACTTTCACTCCATCATTTTTCAGAGGGGTAGGGTTAAAACCACCAACCAGTGATGATTTGGGGGAAAAAATGGGGATACTCCTATTTTAGGAACCCAGCATGTGGAGTTCCCAATGTTTTGGGGATTCACATAATCCATGAAGTGGGAAATCCACACTGACCATCAACCAACAATGGTATGAACACGGCTCAGCTATGCTCAGCTGATGAAATTCAACAGAATCCCTGTCTGAAGTTGCTTCAACAACCAGAAACAACCAACATTCGGTAATCAATAGAATTAACTAGATTTAGTTAACAACTAGATTTAAAATTAAACAAAGTAATAAAGAACCATTAGGAATCACTCTTGGAACTTAATTCTGTTGGTCTTTGATTCCACCCACCAGGTTGCCAGAGATTCCAGCCATCAACATTCCAGGCACGAAAATGATCCGATTCCCATTATGATCAGTATGGTAATTCCGTTGAATCCCAATGATTCATCCCAATGTTTGGTTGATTTACCCATACGATCCATGTATGCCATATATGGTAACATTTACCATTAATATATCCCCAATGTTAGCATATATACCATACATGGATCCTATGGGTTATAGTAACAATTTTTGCAAAAAAAAACGCCATTGAGGCTATGATAACACCAGAGCTCGGCTTGTCACAGCCCATCCTTCAACAGCCCCGACCTATGGCGAGACCTACCGGTGCAGGTTCTGCAGAGCTTTGTGGAGAGTTTCTTAGAGAAGTACCCCCAGCATCGACAGAGCCTCTCCGGTGCGCGCTGGGTCGCTGAGCCATCCAAAATACCTCGGTGGATGGGTTAAGATACGGGATTTTACTAATTACTTGTTAGGGATGATGGGAATTTGGAGTGCAGTTATAGTCCATGAAACCACTTATAACTGGCTTATTCTATTAGCCTTAGTTGTAGGAGTTAGAATCCCATGGCCATAGTCATTGAGGACCATAACTGTGGGGAATGGCCTTCTCCCAGGTTATCTGTTTGTATATCTGAATGCCGTAGATGTCACTCAAGTGGCATACCTGTATGTTTCCATACACATATGTACACAAGGAACAGGCATGATGCCTGGTTTGCATGGCGGCTTGTCAACCTTATCAGGCAAAACCTCTCAATCAGGACAAGGCGTCATTTAAGGCTTGAAGCTCAATATATGTCGTGCATGCACATGCGTACACACATTTTTTCAGATTTTTGTATATGCATGTACATGTTCACAACATACATAAACATCCATGTACCAGTGGGACCACATTCTGAGTTGTGTCGATCGGGCAATGTAGAAGTAGCAGGCCTTGCGTATTGTAGTAGGGAGCTTTGTATACCTCTTCGGCACAAGTGGGATTCCACCATGTTTATTGCTTATATTGTCTGATATCCATGGTATGCTTGAGGACCCCACATGATGAGACTCTCATTTCAATAAGTTTCCTACACACTTTCCATAGATACTACCGGGCTCTCGGGAGTGGTATGGGAAGCACTCATGGCAACGGGGGCGGCAGCATTAGGGACTCTAGATTCTTTTGCTGGTTCGAGAAAAATCACGGCGTCTTATAGGTTGTGGCCAAAGGAAACAAATGGGATGATCTTCCAAGTAAGTAGTCACATGATTACTGGAATGAATTGTTTGTATCTAGAAATGTTTGATCATGGTATATGCTTTTTCTGTTCAACGAAAACCCAGTGATTCTAGCGACTGTACTCGCCAACCAAGCCCCAGAAAAAGTATGGTTAAAAGTGGAAACATGGATGGATCAAGTTTAGAATTCAAACATCATTGTGCTCAAATAAACCTCATTGTATCCTCACTGAATCCCCATGTTTGTTGGGTTTGTGGAAGTTATATGAAGTTATTGGTTTTATATATCTGAAAATAGGGCACACCAGAGAATCTATGCTGCTTAATCATCAGATTGCCTATCATATACAGTACCAGTATACTCCGTTTTCAATCACACCTAAAACCATACCCTTTGGATCCGAACACTGTCTGAGAAGGTACGGCTAACCCTCCAAATTATATTCCTTTCAGAAGGTATGGCTGGATCCATAGGGTATATATATATATTATTTATATATATATATATCTATATTATTTATATATATATATATCCATAATGGGTATTCAACTAGCCCCCGCAGAGGTGACTCCCCAAAAAACTGGACTGAAGATATTCGCCTTGATCATCTTGGTTGTGTGTGTTATCCCAAGAGTATCCCAACAAGCTGGCCACCTCCCAGTTATAACTTGGTGTTCAACCCTATAGTTATAAGTTATAAGTATCATCAATCCATAGGCCCAATTGGATATTGGCATCATTATCTAGGGGGGGTCACGTTTTAGATCCTCATGTTGAACCCCCATGGCATGTTGCTGTCGACAGGACTCCATCCAGCTGTGCTGCTTCTGAACCTGACTTTCTTGCTGCTGGCTCTGGGACAACTTCTCTACGGCACCCTAAGGATCGAGGGTCCAAAGGGCTAGACACGGGGCACGAGAATTTTCCGGAAATCTAGGCTGGTTTGATACACTTAAGGTCGGGTTAGTGGCTTCATGAATACAAAGATAAACACCATATGTCGACATATACTCCGAAACAAATTTCAAGGTAAATTGTGGATTTCACCAACAAACAAATCGGATATATAACAAAACAAAAAAATACTGTATCAAAAAAATGTATTATTATTTACAAACTTTGACTTATAATTATGGGTCAATATCAAGAAACCCCTCACCTAAGCTACTGAAGCCTGTGCCTGCTGGCCGTGTATGTGAAGGGGTGCCCAATTTCTGCAAGTTCAATTGGGACATTTCTGCGATTTCTGCCGATCAAATCTTAACCCATAGGATCCATGTATGCCATATATGGTAGCATTTACCATTAATATACCCCAAATGTTAGCATATATACCAGCACCATGGATCCTATGGGTAATGCTTGTTTGTAAAATCATCATATTTGTTGGTCAAGTACCGAGTTTCTATGAGTAAATCCCAAGTTTTGATTCTTGAATGACGTCAAACCCCAAAAAATGGGACGGTAATGTTCCCTTTTTTATTGGTTATGTCATGTTAAATCCCAAATGTTCGTCGGTAAGATGAAGGACTATGTTTTGATGATTCGGTCATGATAAGTCACAATTGTTGTTTGCAACATCCCACTGTTTTGATGGTTAAGTAGTGTTAGATCCCAATGTTTATACATGTCACCTCCTGTGAGGCTTGGTAGCATGCTGTGCTGCTGCTTTTCTCGGAGACAAGCGCGGTCCAAGAAAGGAAAGGCTCCTGAGAAGCTCGGTAGAACTGAGCCATGAAAAAATACCCCAAGTTCACTATGGTTTATGAATGTTTATGATATTTATAGCATCCTATAACATCTTACTATCTCTAGAATAACATCTAGATAGTACATTATCATAACATCTTATAACATCTTAACCCTATAACTATAGCATTCATGGTTTAATTTTATAAAGCAACACACCAAAAACTGCTTGGTTACGTTCAGCGTTGGGAAAACATGCCTCAACTCATGGAACTCTTGGGAACCGTTCTTTTCGGCGGGGATACGTGTGGATTATATTGTGGGTCATGATTATTTTTTGGATTGTGTACATAGATGTATGATGTATGTATATATAATATATATATAGTTATATACATATTCATACATATACATAGTTTTCTTTGGAGTTATGTTTGATTATAAGTTATAAGATCTTCGGGCCCCGGGCCCTTGCCAAAATGGGAGGATTCCGCATCTCTTATCCTCGGATGGAAGCCACAGGAGCGTGGCGAATGATACAAAGTGGGGCCACCTCGTAACCTATCCAATGTCAAACTCAAATCTTCAAATGTCCTCAAGGCCAAAGGAACTTAAACCCTAGACATCCCTACACCATGTATGCCATGGTCGGAAATTGGATTGTATACTCCATCAATGCATTTTCATATTTCATAGTTTTTTTTGGTGAGTTTTTTTTTTTGTGGTGAGTTTTATAGCCACTATCTTTGGATTCCCATGACATGGAATCGATGACCATTCATCCCAGAAAACTTGACCATGGCGCCCAAGGACTAGCGCCGCCAGCGCCACCAGTGCCACCAGTGCCACCAGCGCCACCAGCGCCACCAACGCCACCAGCGCCACCAGCGCCACCAGTCCTTCCAGCAAACCCAGCGCATGAGGAGGCACTTTCGGGTCAGTCAAAGTGATTGACCCCAAAACATCTTTGGCTTAATCTCGTTTGACCTTGTGAAGTTGGTGGTTATATCACCTCTCATCATAATCCCATCTATGACTATAACCCAACGACATCCCAATTGTTGGTGAAAATTCCCCATCAATGCAGGCTTCGAGGTGTTGTGGTGTTGTGGGGTGGGAAAGGCTCAGCATCAATCAGAGATATGTTTAGCAATCATATCAATCATTCATTCAGATAGAAACAAATATGTATAAATTGTGTATATATATAATATACATACGTATATACACATATACATATACACATTAGAATACATCTGTCAAACTGTGCCATTTGAAAGATAAATTGGATGATCCTTGTATGTTTCCTGATTGTGATTTACGATCGTGTTTTAATGATAGTAAGCCGCCAATCTAATACGGAACCCAAAATAGGCATATTAATCTGGTCATTTCTCCTAAAGAAACCTCCATGTGTAGGGGATATCCATCCACGTTTGATTACGGAGGGTACCAGGTTGGGGCATCCCGCAGTGCAGGTGCTATGTTGGAGCAATGAGAAAACCAGCTGTCGCTGTTGTACAGAGGTTAACAGCCAAGGACAAGAAACAAGAAATGATGAAAGTCTGGGATCATCCTATCGTTTCTATCATAGTTTGATATGTGAATATCTGTTCAACATGAAAAATGCTGCAGTATATATATATATATATTATATTTATATGCACATTCAACATGAATTTGTAGACCCAATTTCTCACGAGAAGCTTAGACAGAGATTGTTCAGAGGCAGCACGACCCTCTCCTGGATATTCCGGGCGCAGGGGCACCGATGGGGTGTGCATGGAGGGTCACCACTCAGCAGCCCGCCAAAGGGTTGTTGAGGAGCGGCCAAGCCATGTTGGGAGAGCGGAAAAATCCGTGCCGCAGACTGCTGATATCATCAGGAAAGCGGCACCAGTGCTTCCTCCTGTAGCTGGATGTAACGGGGGAGAAACCATGAAAACCATCCAGGATCAACCCTTGATGTTCCAAAGAGATATGGGTAGTCCAAAATAGTTTGGAAAAATTGATGTTGACCCCCGGAATATGGGGATATTGCTACCTAGGTTTTGACTCATCCCTGTATTTGTGTGGTTTGTTGAGGTGGAATTGTGGAGGCAGGAAGAGATGGTTGCTGTATCAAGTATGATACATCTGTATTATTCTCATGTATTTTCATATTTCACTTGGAACGATGATACTGACCACAACCAGTTTGAGAAGTGAGAAAGGTTGAAATCACTACCCAGTAACCTCACCCTAACCTTCCAGTTACCTGAGACAACCAGGCTAAGTTTACATACGGATTTCGGACTTGGTTAGCTATTGGCAGGAGAAGATGAGGTTCAGATTGTGCCCAGTATCAGTTCAAGGGCATTCAAACCGACAGACACCATCAATAAACAAAACTTCCGACATGGACACTGATGGGTGTCACAATAAGGCGCAAAGAAACTTCCGACACTGATGAATGACTTGGGGATGTTGAGACCCCCCATTACACAGCAGATCTACCATCCGTGGTTAAGAAGTGTTTTTTGTATTCAGATGTTTTCAGAATGCAAAACAAGTGTCCACATTTTGTCAGTAATTAATATCAACCTAGGATTAAACGAAACCGAAACCTAGTTTACGAATTGGGGGGTATCATTTATAGACGAAAACATCATGATTTTTGGACCCCCCCTATATTGCTAAACTGGTGCGTTTATTCATCCGGTTGACATTGGGACCTTGGCAAACTAGACAGGTGGTGAACACATCCACTGATATTTGTTTGTTTGTTTGTTTGTTGCCTTCGAAAATTTGAAGGAAGAGGTATCCTCTGGTAAATAAACATAGACCCTGAAAATAACAAATCTTTAATGGAAACTAATCTTCCAACCCCTATCTGGCAGGGTCTATGTTAATTTACTGGAGGGTAAAACTAAAACGCCGAAATTGTAGAAGCTGGAATTTTGACTTAATGCTGACCTCATACGGTTTGGATCATTGACTTCCCAACGTGAACCAACCAGCATCAGGTACCCCTACGGCGATGGTGCTCCACTATACCAAGCGAGGAGATACGGCGATACAGCTTGTGCATCAAATGGGGTGAGTGGCTGAAGATGTTGGTTGGAAATTGTTTTGGATTGTTTCGGTCCAAATCTAGAGCCTTCAAATAGGAACACTGCAGCTTGTCCGTCAGTCCGAGTCTGCCTCTCTCAAATGGGAGAACCTATGAGAACATATGAGAACATATGAGAACATGTTGATATTATTATATATTATTGATATTTACTGCTTCAATGCTAAATAAAGATACTCCCAAGATCCAGATAATTATGGAAATCCATGGTTTTGTTCCATTGGACATGATCTACAATCATGGCGTAGGGGGTTGTTGTTTTAGGTACAACTTTTTTCCAGAAATGATACTGGCAACCAAACATGCTGAGCGCTGGAACTTCCCCACCTTCAATGGGAGATCTCCAGGATCCTAAAATGGAGGTACGTTAGTACCATATAAGGCCATATTTTGGTGGGATATCCCCTTACATAGCCCTTGTATAGGCCTTATATATGGTAGGTACCTCCAATCTAGGATCCTGAAATGGTCATTGAGATCCAGCTTAGAGTGAATTTTCCCTCGCCATGTAGAAGAGAACCGGCAGGTATTCAACCGATGATTGTCCGATGATAAACATTCATATATGCATATCCCCAAAATTTCCCATGTTTGTTGGTCAAACCTCGATTTTCCCAGTCAAACCCACAACTGGGTTGCTCAAAATCGGTAAATGATAGCCACTGGGGGTACATTGGTCATGTTTACCTAGGTAATATTGGTAAATCCCCAAAAGTGGCTAAACATCACCATTACATAGGTAATATTGGTCAGTTTTACCCCGATATTTTCCCAATGTACCACCCTTTGTAGCTGGTTGATCGGTTCAGGATGCCGCCGGTACAATGCTATGGAGGTTCCGGGCGGGGAGAAAATCCCGCCAAGTGAAGAATGAACATAGATGTATGTATGCATATATATATATATTATATGGATATATTATATATATATATACACATTCATATATGTATATATAATTATATATACACATTCATATATATATATATATATATATGTATACATACCTACATAATATATATATATTATAATATATACATATATATGTAAATAAGCAGGGGATCAACAAGCCGCCAAGTGAAAAAACAGTTCTGTTGGTGCTTTCAGGCAAGCGGAAATCTTGATAGCCATTTGGGGGGTTCTTGAAATTGGGGATCAGTAATGGAAATATCATGGGGATATAGTTGAGATAAAACCCGAGGTCAGTGATCAAATTATAGATCGCTTCACTAAAGGCGAATCATAACCACTTTGAACCTCTATGACAAGGGCACACCTTGACCATGCCAGCAATCTTGGGTATACCCTCTGGTAATCAAACATGGCATGCTAAAAGAATCCGCTATGTAATTTGATTTCCCATTAAAACATACTAAAACGTCATTTATAGACAACAAAAAAGGATTTTCAGTTGCCACGTTTGATTATCAGATGATACCAGATGGTAGAATCAAGTAGTATCAACCAAATTGGGAGGAGATTATACTATAATTATATGTATCCATTGATATAGTTATGTATTATATATATATATATACACACTGATAAACCACCCATTTGGGAATGGTAACCATACAACCTATATGTAAAAATGGTGATGACTGGGGGATTGTTTGTACCATCATTGTTTTACCCACATTAGTATCAATCAAATTGGGAGGAGTATCAAGTAGTAGAATCAATCAGAATCAAGTAGTATATCCATTGATATAATTATCTATACAAAAACTAATATATACTGGTTGGTGGTTTGGAACATGTAGATTATTTTCCATATATTGGGAATTTCATCATCCCAACTGACGAGTTGTCATATTTTTCAGAGGGGTAGGTCAACCACCAACCAGCTGATATATACATACTTGGTGGTTCATCCCACTTAGTAAATGGGTTATAACCCCAGTTATAAGTGGACTAACCCTACTTATCCCACTTAAAACCAGGGTTATAAGTTATAACCCACTTGCTAAGTGGGATGAGCCTCTGAGCCACCAAGTACAATTAGTATTAACCATATAATAACCATATATCAACCATATAATAACCATATATTAACCACCTAATTATATATATATATACACCACCTATTTGTGGAATGGTGTCGTTCTCCAGGCCTAGGAGATTGCCATTTCGATCCAGGTGCGGTGCCGCGGTGAAATCAGTCCGAGTGGTGCGATCCAGGGGGCTGAAGGTTTTGAAAACACATACCCTCTGGTAAATAAACATAGACCCTGAAAGTTAATTTACCAGAGGGTAGGATATCATAGGATTGAAACATGAAAAATCTCGATGAAACCCCAGAAATTGAGGTTTACTGTAACCGAATTCACCATGAAATAAAACACGGGATCAGCCATGAAAAAGAGGATTCGACATCAATATATATTCAATATGTTTTGTTGGTTTCCTGGCTTACACCAGTTCCGGGTCAGAAATGTCAGTGTGGGTCAAACATATTGACCGCAAACAATGGATGATCTCATACACAACTATTTAAACATTGCCAATTTGTGAAGTGGTACCCCTTTTAAGTTCAGCTTTAACGCTGAACCTTTGCGTTGCTGTAGCTGTGGCATGTCAGATGAAACCTTTGCAAAAAGCACAGGTTTTGGACGAGGTGGAGGGCAGGGGTAGTGCCTAGGGAATTTTTGGGAGCGGCCTTGAGATAGTTGGGTGTGTTAAGAAATATCTAAACAGTGGTTACATATAAATCATATAATTATCTAACTATGGATACAATATCTGACTATGGTGTATTGATATTGGTTTTATAATTGAGATTAGCATCATGTAGTATATATGTAGAAATGTCATGAAATGTCTATATACTAGTTCTGATGGGGTGAGTTTCTCCAATCCAGGAGGCTGATATTTGTCGTTTCACCATGTGTAAGCATGTGAACATACAAAAAAAACTACACATACTGTAGTGATATCCTGTATTATTCCAAATAGCAATATATCCCCAACGATTATAGGAATCAGATTGGAATTGGGGATATCCTGTAGTGATAATCTGTGGAATTATACATAAGCATTGCTATTTGGAATTCCAGGATATCCCCAATCTGATTTTGTGTGAGAGGCAACTATTGCGGCAACTGGGCAATGATGGAAGCGGTTTTGCGCCCGATGTTTGAGCCGCTGCACCTTTCATATCCATCACTCTGTTTTCGATAATTCTAATTATATAAAGGTCAGATGTACTGTAGACCATTTTGGATATGAATCGTACCTATGTTTTTTCTTCTAAGAACTTACACATATATATATATATACATAGACGCACATAATGTGATAATCCTTGAACAAGCTGGTGACAAATTATATTTTGAACCAGTTTAAGATTATGATGAACATTTTATTACTCCAGAGCCACTATGTTTGTACGTATCACCGCCACTATTCATATTATTTACTAGAATCAATATACTTTGAATCATTTTTTTGAGTGATTCAAAATCAGATAAGTATTCATTACATATCATTCATTATTGCATTAAATTCATGATTATTGCATTATCCATGGTATTATTGCCATAAATTATCATCATATGTCAATTATCATCATATTATATTGCCATAAATTCTCCATGACATTATTGCCATAAATCATCATCAAACAATTCTCATCAATTTTCATTGCATATCATTCATATTTGCCATACATTATCTTGCATTTTTGTTTGATCACCAATGAATTATGTCAAGGTTTCCGTCAAAAACTTGGGTCTGGTCTGGGTGAATGGTCTGTCCAGTTCCTAGGGGGATGGTCAGCCATTCATTGCTACGTCATGCTGATTTAAATGCTCATTATCCTAGCAATGAATTTATATTTAATGAACTAATAGGATTTCAATATTTGAAGAAATTTTTGAATCAAATATTGAACATAGTCTCTATTGCTCTAGTGTATATACACTACCCATTCATGCTGGATATTGATTAGTGTGGGCCCCTGGCCACCCCCCAAACAATTAGGGAGGAGAAGACTCTATAATTCAAAAATGTTTTGGGGCGAGGTCAGGGGAACTCAGGATGATCAACTTAAGTAAGGATTTTAATTGATGCCAATCTACTTTCCAACTCTTTCAATTGATTTCCCTTTTGAATCTTTAAATATTTTTCAAACATCAGGACTAGTAAGGATGTCAATTCTTTTGATTCTACTTTCAACTGATTTTCCGTTTAAACCTAAAACGCAAATCTAAGAGGCATCAAAGGATAATTAAGGATTTCAAGTCATACCAATCTACTCTCAATTCTGTTTTCTTTTTGCCCTAGAAGAAATCTCAGGATGATTAAGGAATATGATATTAAGGATTTCAGTTTGCATCAATCTACATTCAATTATTTTCCTCTTTTTACCCTAAAATAAATCCAAGTATAAGTAAGATTTGAATTCAGATCAAATTGCTTTTATTTAATGTCCTTTTTTTTAACCCAAAAGAAATTTAAGGACAAGAAATGAAAGGATTCAAACTCATACCAATTGCGTTCATCTTATTTTCATGTTTAACCCAAAAGAAATCTAAGGACAAGCAAGGATTCCAATTTATGTCACTCTACCTTCAATTGGTGTTCCTTTTCAACCCAAAAAGGTGATCTAAGGACCATAGCACATCCCACCTAACGATCAATCATGGCACACAAAATTCAGGCTATCTCCTTCGGGATAGGTCAAGGAGGAAACCCAGTGACTTGTTCATCAACTTTGCGAAGTTGTTTGAGGCTCCAAAATCCATGAAAATTAGTGTTCAAATCCGTTCAACCCCTGTTTTTTTCATGGATGGACCACCATCTTTTCTGGTGGCCTCCCGATTAGATCCCATTATAAAACTTTTATAACCGCCATCAAAAATACAATGATTTAAATCCCATGATATAAAGGTTCCATTATATTACTTAACCCCATTCAAAATGCCACTAAATTATCCCTACTTAAAATCCCTTTTTTCAAATCTCCATGGAAAATCCCAATGCATTTACAAAAATGTATAAATTCCCTGAAGTCCTTTCAAATGTCCCTGGTTGGTGGTTTGGAACATTTTTTATTTTCCATAATATATGGGATAATCCTTCCCATTGACTTTCATATTTTTCAAGATGGTTAAAACCACCAACCAGCTAGGGTAGACATAGAAACACATCTGGAAAAGCCATGGTTTCCTTAGGAAAATAAGCTACACAAATACTTGATTTTCCACATTAAACATCCTACTAAATTAACCATCATAATACCATTATAAACCAGTATGAACCATTAACCATTGTAATACCCAGGTGAACTATGATGATCCTATTAAACATCCGTTAAATGAAAAGCTTCATCTCTCAGATCCCACCGGAGGTCTCGGTGGCCTTGCTGGCGGCCTCGCAGCTCTGTACCCAGGCGAACGCTGAGCTCTCGGAAGTGGATGACTAACATAGCTATTGAAAATGGCCATAGAAATAGTGGATTTTCCCATGAAAAATGGTGATTGTCCATAGTTATGTTAAATTACCAGATGGTATACTATGATTAGTGTTAACTATCTAGTTACTAACCATAGTTACTAACTATTAGTCATAGTTCCTAGTATTAATCATACTGTGAACTATCTACTTACTAACTGACTGCTACTACTATGATTAATGATTAACATATTTACAATTTGTAAATTATGTTACAAGATGATAATATAATAGATCGGTCGTAAGATACTAGTAAGTAACCGATATATATATATATAGATATACATATTTATGTATATTGTACAACGTGACAAAGTGGGGACCCTGTTTACGATAGCTAAGTTGGTTTCGAAGTCCAATAACTACGAATTATTCTTGGTTAAATCTTAACACCCTGGTTGGTTGGTTCTTGTAGGGAATTATACTACCTAGGCTATTGGGGATTATGAACTAGCCCATAGTAGTAGGGAAACCCATCTGCATTTTAACCAACAATCATGGACTATTCATAGATACTTGATGCATCACTGATGGATATACCATGGTGTACCCGCAATCATAAACACATCTTTAGATGCTTGAAACCACCCACGGGTGAATGGATGACTCAAGGCCAAACCAAAATATGGTATGATAATGTAAGATAATGATGTTGGCCAAAAAAAAGCACAAGTACCCTCCAGTGTCATCAAACGATGCTAGCTGGAGCATCCTCCATCAAAAGAGTTTTACAGCTTACAGCTGGGAAAATGATGCATAATAATGGTTAGAATGTGGGGCCCCCAGTTATGTCTGTTTGTTGCTTATGATTTATAAACCCCATGAATGCTGTAGTTTGCTGTACTTATAAATATCAGAAGCCATTGTTATTGGAGTAAACGTGGCAGATGAACATCCACTATTTGGATCGAACAAAACCACAAAATATAAACCTCCATTTAGCTCGGGGACATTCCAGCAAGCCACGTGTGATTGCCAGAGGATATGCAGTTCAAACGTTGTAGAAAAGTGGTAAGCCCAATACCATTTCGCCACCATCCCCAATAGAGTTCAAGAATTACGAACAAATATTGGTCTACCTCAACCCTTGGTATTTCCACAAGTAAATGATATTTAACGCCCGTAACTTTAGTATGTCTAACTGGTTGTTTAAATTATACGATGCCGTTTGTTTGAGGCCGAGGTACTTTGAGATTTGTCGCATATATATTCCTTGCAGACTACCTCTCTTGAGAAGCTGTCTGTAAGCATCTTGATGTTATCATAAAGGATCATGATTAGCCAGCCTTTCCTCTTTATACATTCATGTAAAAATCCTCCAATGCACTCTGGATCGACAGCAGTTCCCTTTTTTATTTTACCAGCTGCTAGTTTTGCGGCTGTGCAAGTGTCCACCAAACATCGTTGCAATCCTGTCGGCCCCAATCCTGAACGTTCCATTTTGCATGTAGCTCGATCGCTCCGATGTATTAATTACATGAATTACATGTCCATGATTGCTACAAAGGATATGGAAAATGTGTGAGTGTACACATTCATTTGCAGTCATGAATCATCATGCTGATTCATGATATTTACCATTTGGTTATTTAACAGTTCGCCATGGAACATCACCATTTTCAAGAACGGTAAACCATCTATACATGGGCCATTTTCCATGGCTATGTTCAATAACCAGAGGGTATGTCCCCACATTACATCTTTGGGATCTGGTGTGTTGGGGGATCCCAGCATCACTGCAGGTCTTGGGCCCTCGATGTTCTCAATCCCGACGGGATCTTTCGTTGCAGGTGCGGCGCGATTCGCACAGGCTACCCTTTGGCTATTTAACTTAGCGAACTGGAAAATCATCATTTTTAATAGGTAAATTAGCCCTATGGATCCAAACACTGTCTGAGAAGGTACTTAACCATCCAAATTATAGTAAATTATACCCCAGTCCCACTTCCTTTCAGAAGGTACTTGGATCCATAGGTTAGGACAAGTCATTTATAATTGGACCATTTTCCATGGTGAAATGTTGGTACTTTGGATTGGCTCATGACGGTTGTCTGAAAATGGGCGACTGCCAAATTCGATGGGCGGCCATCATTTTCAGACACACCCATATGGGAAGATTGATGAAGATTGATGAATATTGTAATGTTCCCCAAATTTAAAGGCTAATGTTTGGCCTCATCATTTATAGAAGATTGATGAATAATATTGCAACCATCCTAAATGTTATTGTTTGCCTGATTTCAGTATCACCGTGTTTTTGCTATGCACTGGTGTTTAAGTCTTTACATGATAGATTGGAGGCATGACACGCTGGGTGGTGAAACGCGATGCTGATGTCCAACCTTTGTGACGGAAGATTCATAGCACTGACCAACATTGTGACATAGACATCTCTCCAACATTGTTTTCACTCTAAGTCCGCTCATGGCTCTGAGTACAATTTCGCGTCTGAACTCTTTATTTTTTCATAGTCAATCTACTGTGGATGCATGATATCAGTCAAGCACATGGACATCATGCAGCCCAGTTATAAGTTGATGTGTATATAATGTGTATATATATAGTTCTATGAGATATATCCCAACTTGTGGGGTTGATTCGACAACCATGGTACCCATAAAAGTCATCTCCATCCCCAAGTTACCAGTAGCTACGCTCACGTTTCGCTCGCCAGATGCTCAAATGCTGGGTGATGGCCCCAGTCTTTTGGCCCTGAAATGATGGGCAGTGGCTCCCCTACAAAGTGGGGCCCCAAAGAAGTAAAGTTGGTGAACATACGTGAAACCTGAAGTAGATCTTATTCTGCTTGGTGGTGACTGGAACATGAATTTTGAATGACTTTCTATTCAGTTGGGAATTTCATCATCCCAACTGATGAACTCACATTTTTCAGAGGGGTTGAAACCACCAACCAGTGGCCAGATATTATTGGTTCATGGCAACTATTGTCAATATGCCATCTATAAATGGGGGAATGGAAATTTCCCTAAGTGCCATGTTTGATGACACCAGAGGGTAACTCATTCCATTGGTTCTGGCAGCGCGTTGAGACCTGCAGGTTTCGCTGGAAGCAGCGCTTTCGCAGACAAAGGTGCGAGCGGATTGGCTTTTGCTTTCGCCACCAGCAATACTGATAACATCTGATAACATGTGGTGCCCATAGTTAGCTAGGCTGGTTTAAAAGTAGGTGGTCCATATATTATATAATTATATAGACAATTGACTATTGGATATTCAGGGACTCCAAAACAAACTTAGAACTGCAGGGCACCACCTTGTACTGGTAGAATTCGACGTCACCATAGATTGTGGTGAGCAGCCGAAGCCACCACACATCAACCATCATCATCCAACAAACATGTTGGGTTGCTGAATGATCACACTTTACCCTGGCATGTTGAACCCAGTAGTGTTGAGTGTACTGCTGGGAAATCCCCGAAGTGAATATTGGTTTACAGCCATGCTAATTTATAGCTGTGAAAGCCATCGAACTAAAAAAAAAGTACCCTTTGGTAAACAAACATAGCTATTTAAAATGGCAATAGAAATAGTTGATATACCCAGCTATAAAATGGTGATTTTCCACAGTTTTTATGTATACCAGAGGGTACTTGTTTTAACAATCAAGCCATGTTGGATCACCAGCCTTTTTTTCCACGTCGGAATGTTCCCAGAATATATCCCAATTATGTTTGATTTCAGACTTTCAGACACCAAATGTCCCCCAAAAACATTGTGGTCATATCAGTATACGTGGCAATCCCATGAAAACCCAACTAAATCATTTATGACTATAACCATTATTAGTCATGTTCCATTGTTATCCCATTATTAGTGATATCCATTGTGACAACATGTTTTTTGTTTGGTTTAATGGGATAAACATCTTATTGTTTATCCCATACTACTCGTATCCTGGATTGTTATCCATTGTGATCCCATCATTAGTCATGTTCCATTACCCTCTGGTAAACGTTTACAGTTTGCGAACTTGAACATGGCCCCAGTCGAAATAGTTGATTTACCCAGCTATAAAATTGTGATTTTCAATAGCCATGTTAGTCATTACCAGAGGGTACAGGATGGGGCCCCCAAGATAGCTAAGTTGGTTTTATAAGTGGCTTAACAATGGTTTATAGTAGATATAACTATAGTTAATGGGGATTATAATGCTTTGTAAACCAACGTTCACATCACTGGGGGCCCCATCCTGTATTATCCCAGTAAAACTGACATCACATATAAGCTGAGCCCCGATCGTTTTCCCGAGGGATTATGCACCAACTTTTAGCGGGGGCTCACCAAATCATGTGTGGTCAGAGTAATATGAGTCCTGTATAATGATAACTGGTTGGTGGTTTGGAACATGAATGGATTATTGTCCATATATTGGGAATTTCATCATCCCAACTGACGAAGTCATATTTTTCAGAGGGGTTGAAACCACCAACCAGATAATCATTATCCCATTGCGAATTCTCGAAATTCACAATCATTTGGGATTATCATTGTGAATGGTCAAACATCCAGATAATTAATCCTTATCACCAGATAATTAACCATTCTCCCATTATCTCAGTTAAAAAAACAACCCAGTAAATTTCCCATTTTTCTTCACCAACCCAGTAAAAAAAACACATCAGTGATCAAACCGAAGCCCAAAGCTCAGCTCCAAGGTGCTGCGCGTGCTGCGCGGCCCAGTGTCTCGAAATCGGTGCAGGTGGCGCGGCCGTGATAGCGAAATCGCGAAGTTGGTGAACCTACTGTCACTCCAAGTTCACTATGTTTTTTTTTACATGTTGGTTTATGATACATTTTATAGTTCTTAATTGGGTATATAAACCAACTATAAGATTTAAACCAACTATATAAACATCTTGTAACTATAGTGTTCATGGGGTAGAAATAACCAACTCACAACTGGGGGCCCCTGGGGCCCCTCCACCAGAATTGGGGGTCAAGTCATTGAGTAGCCCTTTTTATAAAGGATGCGCAAAAATGTGAGCTACATGTTCACAATTTACAAAAATATCGCATCATTACGGACACACACACATATATATATATCATACATTATTATATATATTTATATATACATTCTTATATATATATACTCAATGTATATTATATATAATATATAATATATTTATACGTATTAATATTATTATTATATTATATTAGTATTATTATTACTATATTATTATATTATTATTATTTTTATTGTTATTACTATTTTTGTTTATTATTTTTATTATGTTTATTATTATTGTTTTTATTATTAAATATATATATATATTATGTATACGTATATATATATATATATACACAATATGATGTAGATCAATAAATATATATATATATATGCTACGACATGTGATCGGGAAGGCGTCTAACCCAACCTACCCACAGCGACTCGGGCATCAAGAACAGAAGGTTGGCGATGGGACCTGGGACATTCCCAAATTTGTTGATGTCCTTTGCGTCAACCTGGTGTTTCCGAGACGTGTTTATATGCATATTTATATCTATACAATTATTTTACAATTCTTTTACAATTCTTTTACAATATATACTATATATACATACTTATTTTACATATTCACAAATTTATACATTCTTATACATAAATCTGTAGACGTATACCGCATACATATATACGTATATGTATACATACGTATACGTTTGTACACATACGTACATACATGCGTAGACGTACATATGTACGTACTTTCATACCTATAATCCGCCATCAGGTCTCTCCCGACTCACCCACGGCTGCCATGGCAGCAGGTGCCATGGCATTGCCGTGGTAGCTGGTGGACAAGCAACCACAAAAACATAGGGAACTCAAACTGCAATTTCACCAAGAGAATTGGGGATCGTACATGATTTTCGCCATTTGACATTGAGTATGATGGAAAACTGTTTGGTGATGAGTTTTTCTTAACGGAATCCATTTTAGTCTTAAATCAGGAATGGTAACTATAAAATGAAATTATGACTTCAAACATGTTCATTTTTCCCGGACATTTATGCTTTATCTGATTAGCCGTGGTGACTCTAATATTGCCTTTGAATCAATAGTTCATCAATGGTGCCATGATCATCATGTCATCAATCCATGGGGATTGATTGAGATTTACCCAAGCTGGTTATGACATTCACAGGGCTAGCCATGGTTTGGATCGATGGCCCTAATCGAAATAGATGGTGAACAACTGGGTTTACCTCTTAATAGCATGGGTGGATTTTCTTTCCATGGCGAACTGTGAATGTCATAACCAAAGGGTACAAGGTGCTGCCCCAGTTCGTGAACGCTAAGTTGGTGCGTTTATAAGTCCAATTTCACGTTTGGGTTGATGAATGGGGGTTATATAACTATAGTATTCATGGGGATTATAAACCAACAAACTGCCCCATAGTTAGCTAAGTTGGTTTATAAGTCCAATAACTAGGGTTTATGGGGGTTAGTTAATGGGGATTATAAACCAACGTTCACATCACGACTGGGGGCAGCAAAGGCCTTGTAGATTTACCCATTGTGATTCCGATGGGATCCAGCGGTGATATCCCCATGTTTTTTTAAAGAAGGAGTTGTAGGCCAAAAAAGTCAGAGAACCATAGAAAACCATGATATTTGGCTGATTTGATGAAATAATATCATTAATGTATTGATTTTTGGAGTGATAAAGTGTGATACCCCCTTATCCCATGCTGACATTCGATGTTTAAACGGGTATGGGTCAAGATTTAAGAGCCATGGGCAGTATCACCTTTCAGCACCCGCGTTTGAAGTTACAACCATGTCCATTTTGTCAGTGTCATCACCCTGCTTTATTTTTGTTTTTCGTTCTGTCTTATCCCATTTTTAGCAACTCTGTTTCCAACCAGGCAGTATTTTGAAGGGACGACATTTCGGGTTCGAACACTGCTCATGTACCATTCTAAAACGATTCCATTGATGAATTGCTTCCGGATTCTGGGTTTTCATCATTGGAAACATGAACCCGTAGATTCTGGATGTGTCGATGTTTTTTGGTTGGGAATTGCAGGATCCTAAAAGAAAGGTACAGTACTGTACCATATGTTGCCATATAAGGCCATATTTCTTGGTTATATTCCCTTCCATAGCCCTTGAATAGCCCTTATACGTGGTCAATGGATTTTAAACCCTGAGGCAAACTAACATAGATGTTGGAAACCGTACTATTTTTGGATCGTTTTCCTAGGAAAAGCATGGGTCTTCCACATCCAACGCATGGTTTCATCCTGATTCTCCCGGCTTCGGGCAGGTGCCGGGTCGGAAGCGAATGCTAAGCCGTCGGCCCCGCGGCCGGTCGGCAAGCGCGAGAGCCCAGGGGTGCGGTTTGGACAAGGCGTGATGGTGCCCCAGTTGGTTCGCTAAGTTGGTTCATGGTAGATAGGACTAGATATGGTGGTGCCCCCAAACGATAGCTAAGTTGGTAAATAACTCCAATAACTATAGTTATATCTACCATAAACCATAGTGAAATTGGAGTTATTTGCACCAACTTAGCTATCGTAAACGGGGGCCCCACTTTGTAGATATGGGGGTCAAGTTACCTATAAAATGACCTTCCCGGAGAAGTCAACATCCATTAGTCAGCCTGGATTAAAGGTAGCCACGCCTGGGTTTTTTGATCCACCATATGAAACTATGTTGTATTCGTGGGGGTTATACTATTATACGGCAAGAAACGTTTAACTTGAGGCACCACCTGGCAATTTGCAGATTTCACGGAGATTCCTGGACCATTCATGACAAATCTAACCAGCCATTGTAATGAGACTTCATGAGATTTTGGGCAACAAAATGATGTTCACATGTGTGTTAACCCCATGCCCCTAAGTCGGGGTCACGATCAAACAAATCAAATATTGACAACACATGTAAAATATATATATATATATATATATGCATATATTGTATAGTGTATACTCCGATCAACATAATTCCACATCATGTTGAACTGTTCATCAAGTTGAAGTAGTTGTTTTAGTTGTTGTAGTCATTGTAGTTGTTGTAGTTGTTGTAGTAGATAGTAGTAAAGTAGATAGTAGTAGTAGATAGTAGTAGTAGATGTTGTAGATGTAGTAGTAGTAGTAGTAGTAGTAGTAGTAGTAGCATGAGGAGTAGTAGTAGTAGTAGTAGTAGTAGTAGTTGTTGTTCTTTTTCTTGTTCTTGTTTTTGTTCTTGCTGCTTTTGCTGCTGTTGATGCTGTTGCTGCTCTTGTTGTTGGACTTGTATACATACACATCAAAAAATACCCATGTCCCAGGTCGAAGAAGAAAACGAACCGCCTGTGCTGCTGAGCTATGGTCACTGAAACCGGCCTTCACAAAATCAGGCAGATTGGTGGATGAAAGAAATGACTTTGTGCTGTAACCAACAAAAATGAGAAACAATGTAACTTTATCAACAACAACGACAACAACAACAACAGCAACTGAGATTTATCTAACAATAGTTGGTAAATCCAATAATAGTTGGTAAAACTACAATGTTGTTTACTAATTCAGCACCATCCTCGAATTAACATAGACCCTTAGAATCATAGCAAGGTCGTCAAGTTGATCAGGAGTCGTTGGGTTCTTAGATGAAACAAATTACCTTACCCTATGGTAAACTAACATAACTATGGAAAATCACCGTTTTCAATGGGAAAACCCACTATAAATGGCCATGTTCAATAGTTATGTTAGTCATTAGCAGAGAGTAACAGAAATTAATTATCAATTGACCAGGACCGAACACAACGGGATCCAAATTTCGATCCGGACTATGGGGATTCGGATTCAAGACCGCGATGCCCGCGAGGTAGTATGAAACAACAGTTCCATCCGTATATTTAAATGTATGTGTAAACAATTTGGATTCCGTATGTTTCAATGGCCGAGTGGGCCAAGGAAAACCTTCCCGGAGGTAGTCTAAAATACCAGTTCGTATATTTGAACAAAAATAAATAAATGTAGTTACCGTATATATATATATATACCAGGCAGTTACTTCTGCCCTCTAATGGAAGCCACTTAGACCCAAAGTGCCAAACGGTCACTTACAAGATCAATCATGCATAAG